>Ga0302324_100000059_pt1 | contig 253913 bp, 191 predicted proteins | sample Palsa_T0_1_FD_201949 | JGI IMG/M metagenome (GOLD analysis project Ga0302324, IMG submission 201949) | Peat permafrost microbial communities from Stordalen Mire near Abisko, Sweden - Palsa_T0_1 | ecosystem: Environmental > Terrestrial > Soil > Palsa > Peat permafrost | place: Sweden: Abisko...
GATATTATGGCGAAGAGGATGCCGATTCCCCCGCCAATCATAGAGAGCATGAGCGACTCGGTCAGCAGCTGGCGGATCATGCGCGATCCGGTGGCGCCCAGCGCCGAACGCAGGGCCATCTCCTTGTGCCGGGTCGATGCGCGGGCGAGGAGTAGATTCGCGATATTCACTGATCCAATGAGCAAGATGACGACGACGGCCCCCATCAGAACCAAGAGCATTGGCCTGACATTCCCGACAAGGGATTCCAGCAGGGGCTGAAGTTCCACGGACCATTGGTCCTGCGCATGGTAGTCTGCCGGATACCCAAGCCTTGTGGCGGCCGCCATGGCATCAAGTTTCTGATGAGCCTGGGATGGGTTCAGCCCGGGCCTTACGAGGGCGATCGCACCAGGAATCAGCCGTTGGCCCCGCCCAAGGGGGAAAGGGTCCGCCCGGAATCCCGCGGTTACCCACATTTCAACATCCTTGGTGAGCGTCCTACCCGGGTGCCGAAATTCGGGCCCAAGAACTCCGACGATGGTGTAGGGGTCGTCGTCGAGAAAAACCCTCTTGCCCAGGATATTGGGGTCAGCGCCATACAGGCGCCGCCATAGCCCGTCACTGATAACAGCGGCCTCGGCAAACCCGGGAGCAGTATCCTGTGGCCCAAATAGCCGTCCAAGCTGCGGTATGGCACCGAGCATGGAGAAATAGTTGGGGCTGGTTGCAAGCACTTCCAGTCGTTCCGGATGACTCTCACCTGTCAGATTGGCGCTTGTGGGCCAGACCACGCTCACTTCCTCAAAGACGTTCGTTCCCGACCTTAGGTCCCCCAGTTCCGGTTCAGAAAAGGGAACGTCATACAGCCCCGCTCCGGGCTTGTTGAACATCACTTTCACCAGCCGGTCGGAATTCGGGTAGGGAAGTGGGTTCAAGAGGACGGATTTCACGACGCTGAACACGGCCGTGTTCGCGCCGACTCCCAGTGCCAGCGTCATGATCACGACGAATGTGAAGCCCGCATTCTTTCGCATCACCAGCCACGAGTAGCGAATGTCCTGGAGTATTGATTCCATGGGCGTATGGGCGGTCGAATTCTATTGGGCTGCGTGGTCGAGATCGCCAACAGATGGGAATCCCAAGAAAAAGGCGTGGAGAGGCCGAGTGCGGCCTCTCCACGCCAACACAACTACAACAGACCGGCGTTCGGCCGGTCCTTTGTGCAACCAATGCTCGTATTGCATCTCCAACAATATCGCAGAATGACGGAAGCGAACAGATGCAGGATCTAAAAAACGTTGCTTATACAGATGGCGGATTTAATATCTGTATAAGCATATGAAGGCCTCTTCTGTATCTAGCCCCAAGAGAGGCCTCCGGAGACCGGCTGTGCTTATGCAGCCGATCTATCTAAGGTTGGCCGATTCGCTCGAGGCGATGATCCGCAACAGCTCCTTTCGCCCGGGGGACCGGATGCCATCGGTTAGGCGGTTCAGTCGGGAGCAGCGCGTCAGCGTGCCAACGGCGATGCACGCCTACGCCACGCTGGAAGCGCGCGGCTACGTCGAGGCTCGGCCGAAATCGGGGTTCTTCGTTTGCGCTCGATTGTCCGATTCGATTCCAGAGCTGCTTTCGATTTCCTCTCCGCCGAGGGTTTCCGACCTGTCCGATACCGATCCGCTCAGCCTGCTTCGAAGTGACGACTATGATCCCGCCAAGATTCCATTTGGGAGCGCTGTCCCCAGCCCGGATCTTTTGCCCGGACTCCATCTCTCCCGTGTCATATCCCGCGTCGCGCGTCGTCTCGGCGCTAATGGGGGCAACTATGGACCTACGAAGGGCCCGTTCATGCTTCGCCGCGAAATCTCCCGCCGCTTATTGGGAGCCGGCCTGAACCTTGCACCGGATGATCTCTGCATCACCCTGGGGGCCACTGAGGCGATCGCGTTGGCCCTCAGGGCGGTTTGTTCGCCCGGCGACACCGTTGTTGTCGAGTCGCCCACGTTTTTCGGGCTTCTCCGTCAGCTCCGGGAATTTGGGCTCAAGGCCCTTCCAATCCCGGTTCATGCGAATGAGGGGATTGACCTGGACGCGTTGGCATCTGCGCTCGCAAGGACGCGTGTAAGTGCCCTGCTGTTGATCCCGAACTTTCATAATCCGGTCGGCTTCGCCATGTCCGACCGGAACAAGAAGGAGTTGGTGCGCATCGCCGCGAGCCGGGGTTTGCCCATAATCGAGGACGACCTCTTCGGCGACATGGCCCATCAAGGGGCGAGGCCGGTGGCGCTGAAGGCTTTCGACCCGACGGGGATCGTCATCCACTGCAGCTCATTTTCCAAGAGCCTCGCGCCGGGATACAGGGTTGGCTACATCGCGGGCGGAAAATGGCAGGAGCGGGTGCTCGCGCTAAAGACGGTGCATTCAGGAGGGAATCCATTGCTTCCGGCGCTCGCGGTGGCCGAGTTCTTAATAGATGGAGGATATGACCGTTTCATGCGGTCCTTCCGGGAATCTTGCCGCCAGCAGGTCGCCAAGATGCGCGATGCGATCGGATACACGTTCCCGGAGGGAATTAGATTATCACGTCCGGCGGGCGGATTCGTTCTTTGGTGCGAACTACCTGCCAAGGTCGATTCAATGGACCTGTTTTATCGGGCCCTGAAAGAAGGAATCGCCATTGCCCCCGGCCCTTTTTTCTCGCCCGCCGGCAGATTTCGCAATTTCATTAGAATCAACTGCGGCTATCCTTGGAGCTCAAGGATCGAACGTGGCGTGCAAGCCTTGGGCCGGCTAGTACGAATGTAACTCTTGGACTTAATTCAAGCCTTCCCCAGCGAAATCTAGAGGACACCTTACTTCGGAGTCAAGGGGTTGCCAACGGCCGTCAGATATATCGACGTTAACAGGCGTCGATTTGAAATTGAGACCCTTTGCAAGGAGTGAGCGCCTCGAGCTCCTTATGATTTGGGCTGGAGTTGGGGCTTCGCGAAATGGGCCGGCTTGCAAATGAAGTGGCACAATGCGTCTCGATGAATCTCTCGCGCTACACCTTCCATCAGAATCGGATTTCTGGTCCAATGAACGTAGCCCGGCGCTTACATTCTGCATTATTCGCAAGAGAGAGTTCGTTTCCTTACAAGGGAAAGTGCTAGGAGCGACGCTGTAAGTGTAGGTGCCTGCAAATGAAGTTAACGGTGGCGGAGAACGCCCGACAATCTAACCCCGTCCTTTGGTCTTATCTGGTGGAGACCAAGGTCGACATTCAGGTTGTCTTTTCCCAGCTTGACCCTTCAACAAACTACCCCCGATTAGTCCGACTAGCCGCCTTGATATTATCCAAGACTCCCGCCTGCCTTTCCTCAAGAGACTGGCGAGCAATACCTGGCTCCGTGATTGCGGTCGTCACGGCATTTGGCCTGACCGCAGCTTTGACCGGATGTCGCACGCCCGGGGCTGCGTCCAACTCGTCCTCGGCAACTCCATGCATGGCCCAGCTCGCACGGTTTACCGCTTCCGATGTTCCCGAATTCGGTCCTGCCGAAATCGAGTCGCCCGCTGGCAAATGGAAGAAAGCGGACACGCCCTCTGGTCTTCCAGGCAACAACCTCGCCCAGCACCCGATGCTTTATGTCGGGGAAAACTACACCAAGATGTTTGTCGTCAACGACGGCAAGGTGATCTGGACCTATCAGACCGGCCCCGGCTATGAGTACGACGACGTGTGGATGCTTTCCAACGGCAACATCCTGTTCACGCGTATGCAGTATGTTGCCGAAATCACGCCGGAAAAGAAAGTGGTCTGGCGCTACGATTGCAACAACAGCGGCGGCGCCAATCACACGGAGGTTCACACCTGCCAGCCCCTCGGGCTGGACAGGGTGATGTTCGTCGTGAACGGCCTGCCTCCGAGGCTGATGGTCGTCAACACCAGGACAGGCGCGGTGGAGGTAAATCATGAGGTGCCCAGCGCCGACGGCCGGCCCTTCAATCCCGGGAATATTCATGGCCAGTTCCGTCGCGCGCGTTACACGGCGCAGGGAACGTATCTCCTCTCCTACCTCAGTTCGGGATACGTGGTGGAATACGACAGAGATTTTAATAGGATCTGGAGCTACCCCATAAGATCGCCGTGGGCTGCCATTCGGCTTAAGAACGGAAACACTGTGATCACCGATGAGCGGGACAGCCTTACGCGCGAAGTGAATCCAAGAGGTGAAACGGTTTGGGAATTTGGGGACACCGACCTGCCGGAGGCTTTCCGGTTCGTCCAGGCACCACAAACCTGCACCCGCCTCGCCAATGGCAACACGATCTTAACTTCCCGCGGCGGCGGCGGCAAAGGTCCGCAGCTCGTCGAAGTTACCCCGGACAAGAAGGTCGCATGGGTGCTGGAAGATTGGAAAGACCTCGGTGACGCCACCGCGGTGCAGATCCTGGATGATCCGGGCATCCCTGAAATTCCGGGCGAATCGCGCCACTGAAAATACTCAAACCGGCTTGTTCGCCGCCACCAGGACGCCGGTCGCGGCGTGTCCTTGCCGGCCCCGGGTGGAACCGGGGCCGGATTTCACCTACACATCCCCTTGTCAACTTGCGCGTCGATTGTCGGACGAAACATTGCCTCGCCAGAAAACTGGCGTTACTTCGCCTTTTTTCGCGCGTTGAAGTCGTACTGGAAGAGTATCCCGACGCTTTGCGCCCCTTCCACGCCGTGGCGGAGCGCGTTGAAGCCGTATCCGTAGCGAAGGACGATCTGGTAGTTCTTCTGCTTGGGTGAATAGGTTATTCCGCATCCCGCGCCGGTCTGCCAGTCGCCCTTCTGCGCAAAGCCGGGCAGGTAGTCCAGACGGGCCGTGGCCGCTTCCAGCCGGAAATCCCAGTGATGTCCTTGGTCCAGGGGAATGCTGTACGAGCCGTAGAAATGGACGAAGCGCTCGGCGGTCAGCTCCTCGTAATAGTAGCCGGGCAATACCAGGGGGAATTCCGAGACCAGGGGGAGGACGCCGCCCAGTCGCCACGCGCTGAAAAGGTCCGCGCCGGTGGAGCCGCCGGCAGTCACGGCGAATGAGAACTTATTGCCGCTGGGCTTGAACTCATAGTCCAGGCCCGCATAAGCCCAGTACAGGTCCGTGTCCGGGGTAATGAGCCTGTCATTGTCGAACCCATACGTATCGTCGTGAAAGTGCCTTTGGCGCTCAAACCACACCGATAATTCCAGGCCGAGGGAGGGATAGAGGACAGGCTGTTTTCCTGCGAACCGCAGGCCGAATCGGGTGTACGCATCGATCTGGTCACCGGGCAGCTTGAAGTCCGACGACGTCTGGGGCGTGGCAAAGTAGGATGAGTAGCGAAATCCGGCGCGGGCGTACAGGTTCAGGGGGATCAGCATTCCCGGATCGAGCAACTGGTACAGGCTCACCGACGCGCCGCCTCCGCTCCCGTAGAAACTCTGGGTCTCGAGGTAGTTGCCTTGGCGGACATCATAGAAGTTATCGCCAAAGGCGCCGCCCGACAGGCCGAGGCCCACGTCCGTGTAAGCCGAAAGCAGGTGCTTGAGCCCCAGCTCGCTGTCGATGTAGGCGGGGGCGATCGCCATCCGCAGCGCGACATCGGGGCTGTAGAAATCCGGCTCATTGTAATAGTAATAGGCGTAGGCGGCCTGGGGCCCGTGTCCGGCGAGCGGCTGGTCATAGCCCAGCTCGAGCAGATTGCGATCCATGGGGTCGACCTGGGCCAGGCAATCCGTCGCGGCCAGCGACAGGCCAAACGCGGCCAGCACAGTCGGAACAACACGGATGCGCCTTGGGAGGGACATGGTGCAATAGGTCATTGGCGGACGCCTACTTCGACATACCTAAGGAGTTCAGGTTCGGAATTCGACGCGTAATTCTGATGGCTACCGGGGATATATACGGAATGACCGGCGCAATTGCCCGAGGACTCCTTGAATCGGCGGCGTGTTTTCCAGGGGGCAACTGCGGCGAGAATCCCAATCGCCGGTCCCGGCACGAGGGGCGACGAAGACGAGCGTGCGGGAAGTTCAAAGTCCTGTTCCAGTGGTCCAGGTTTTAGGGCCAATGGCGGACTCGATGGATTCGGGCTTGTTTGCGGCGCGAAGTTGTCGAAACGTTGGGCATCGTGTCGAAACTCTGCGTCAGAAGCTTTGCGCTCTCAATTGACGGCTACGGCGCAGGGCCGCGCCAGGATCTCAAGAATCCGATCGGAGTGAACGGCCTCGAATTGATGCAGTGGTTCTTCCCCACGCTCGCCTTTCGCCAGATGCATGGACAAGCGGGGGGCGAGACCGGTGTCGACAACGGGGTCGCGGAACTCGGTTTCGCGGAAATCGGCGCATGGATCCTCGGTCGAAACATGTTTGGCCCGGTCCGGGGGCCGTGGCCGGACGAAGCCTGGAAGGGCTGGTGGGGCGACGAGCCGCCCTATCACACCCCCGTCTTCGTGCTGACACATCACGCAAGGCCGCCGCTCCGCATGGCCGGCGGCACGGAGTTTCGGTTTGTCACCGAGGGAATCCACGCCGCGCTGGAGCAGGCGAGGGTCGCGGCGGGGGGGAAGGATGTCCGCCTCGGGGGCGGCGTGTCCACCATTCGGCAGTACATGCTAGCCGGCCTGGTCGACGAACTGCATTTGGCCGTCAGCCCGATCGTGCTCGGCGCCGGGGAACAGCTCCTGGCCGGCATCGACATGCGCTCCCTGGGCTATGTCTGCGCCAAATTCGTCGCCGGCGAGCGAGCGGCACATGTGTTTCTTCGCAAGGGTGCGTGAACATTGAAGTCTCTCTTTGGCGGAAAACACGCCTTGCAAGGCGGCGATGGAGCGGGAAATCCTGACGGCGCAGATGCCGGGTAACCAATCCAGGGCGATAATGAAAAAAATCACTCCCTTCCTCTGGTTCGACAAGCAAGCCGAAGAGGCCGCAAAGTTTTACACGACCGTCTTCAAGGGATCCAAGATCCTTGGCATCGCTCGCTATACTAAAGGAACTCCCGGCAAGCCCGGATCGGTGATCACCGTGAAGTTCCGGATCCTCGGGCAGGAGTTCACGGCCCTGAACGGCGGCCCGGTGTTCAAGTTCACGCCGGCCGTCTCCTTCGTCGTGCACTGCCGGAGCCAACGGGAGATCGACTATTACTGGCGAAGGCTCTCCGCGGGCGGCAAGAAGGTCCAATGCGGCTGGCTTGAGGACAAATACGGCGTTTCGTGGCAGGTCGTGCCCGACGTGCTGGTGGACCTTCTGACCGGAAATGATCCGGCCAGGGCAGAGCGCGTGATGAAAGCCGTGATGAAGATGGTGAAGCTCGACATCAAACGCCTGAGGCGGGCTGCGGCCAAGAAATAGGCGTCCGCCTGACGCGCCCGGCGCGGCTGGTCTGGCACGGCCGTTGCTCATGCAGGCAACCATGCGCGCACCCCTTCTTGCGGTCCTGAGCCTCGCGGCGGCCCTCGTTCCCGTCCAGGAATTGAGGGCGGAGGGCCCGCCATGGAAGATTGCCGGAGGCTTCTCGATGGACTGGGAGCATGTGACGATCGAGGTCCGGCCCCTCGCCCCCAATGTCTACTTCCTGCACGGTTCGGGCGGAAACACGGTCGCCCTTCTCGGGCCGGAAGGGGCGCTCCTGGTGGACACGGAATTCGGCCCGGTCGCCCCGAAGCTGAAGGCCGCCCTCGCCAGCCTCGGGGCGGGCCCGACCCGGTATGTCATCAGCACCCATTTCCACTCGGACCACACGGGCGGCAACGCGTTCTTCCGCAGGGAAGGGGCCGTGCTGATAGCCCAGGCCCAGTGCAGGGCGCGCCTCCTGGAGGGGGAGTTCAGCCCGTATTGGGGTCATTTTTCCCCGGCCACGCCCGCGGAGGACGCCCCGACACTGACATATGAGAATTCCCTCACGCTCTATTTTGACGGCGAGGAGGTGACCGCCTCGCACCTCCAGCCGTCCCACACCGACGGCGACACGGTCGTCTATTTCAAGAAGGCGAACGTGGTGCACATGGGCGACATCTACATCAACGGCCTGTATCCTTACGTCGACACGGGGGCAAAGGGGACAATCGACGGCTATTTCCCGGTGCTGGACGACGTGCTTTCGAGGACGGATGCGAAGACGATCGTCATCGCGGGGCACGGCCCCATTTCGAATCGTGCCGAGCTGCAAGCCTACCGCGACATGCTCTGGACTGTCCGCAACAGGGTGGCCGCATTGCTTGCCCAGGGGAAAAGCCTCGAGGAGATCATCGCCTCGAGGCCATCGCGCGAATACGACGATGCCTGGGCGAGCGATAGGGTGGGACCGGACGGATTTGCAGTGATGGTCTACCAAAGCCTTACTGGCCGCCATCTGGATTGGCATCCTGCCTCGGTGGTACCGGAGAAGCGATAAAGGGCGAGGCCGGGGTCACACGGGTATCCTGAGCCCGGATTCCAAGAAGAGCTCGGGAAGATCTACATTTCATAATTGATTACTCAGTAGCGTATTGTACATATCTGTTAATGAGACTGAGATTGGGTTTCATTATTGGCTTGATACGCGACCCAGTCTCAACATCAGAAGGAGGCCATTCTCATCCTCCCATGCTGCTCACCGTCCCCGACCTGCTAAATCCCGACCAAGTGGCGAAAGCCCGCCAGATGCTCGACGCCGCCGACTGGGTCGACGGCAAGGTCACGGCCGGTCCGCAGTCCGCCAAAGCCAAGGACAATAGCCAGATTCCGGAGGGTCACCCTGCCGCCCGCGAGATCGGGGGACTGATCCTCGACGTGCTGGGCCGCAACCCGCTGTTCCTCGCCGCGGCCCTGCCGCTGCGGGTCTTTCCGCCGCTATTCAATCGTTATTCAGGCGGCCAGTCGTTCGGCACGCATGTCGACAACGCCATCAGGCAGGTGCCCGGGACTCCCCATCGCGTCCGCACGGACATCTCGGCGACACTGTTTCTTTCCGGTCCCGAGGAGTACGACGGCGGGGAGCTCGTCGTGCAGGACACCTACGGGGCCCACAACGTGAAGCTCCGGGCGGGATCCATGGTGCTCTACCCGGCGACCAGCCTCCACCACGTGAACCCCGTCACCCGCGGGACACGGCTCTGCTCCTTCTTCTGGATCCAGAGCATGATCCGCGACGACGGCCAGCGCTCGCTCCTGTTCGACCTCGACATCGGCATCCAGCGACTCAACCGGGAGATGCCCGGCCACGCGTCGATCGGGCCCTTCACCGGGGTCTACAACAACCTGCTCCGCCAGTGGGCCGAGATGTGAGCGGGCGGAGCCCCGCAAGTCCCGCGGCATGACGGCCAGCCCCGACACGATTTCACCGGTGGGGGAGCAAACCCGGCGTCATCGCGCGGGCAGCGCCTGGACGGACCGCGGGACCGCACACCTCGTCTCGGGCGGCCCGGGCGACTGGGCCGCCTCGGTAGACTGCAACAGGCGGGCCGTCGAGCTGATGGACGGGCTTCCGGTTGCCGAGAATGAAGGCTACCTGGCCGACCTGGGAGCCGCTTGGGTGAACCTGGGCTGCGCCCTTCTTGCGGATCCGTCCCGCAGGAGCCTTGAAGAGGCCCTGGGCGCGTTCGACCGCGGGACCGACCTCCTGGGGAGGCTGCCCGTCGGGTCCAGTCCCCGTTTCCGGCACAACCTGGCGGCGGCATGGATGAACCGCGCAGATGCGCTTGCCCAGATTGACTCGGAAACCTCCCGCTCGGGCGCGCTTCGGGCCTACGGCCGCGCGATCGAGATCGCCGGCCGGCTTCCGCTCGATGAAAAGCCGTCGTTCCGGGTGCTCCTGGCGAGCTGCTGGATCAACCTGGGAAGCCTCCAGCTGCGCATGCTGGATTTCACGGGCGCGGTCCGGGCCTGTGACGGTGCCCTTGCCGCGATCGGAAGCCTGCCGCGAACCGGGCACCGGCTTGCAACCCACCACGCGGCGACGGCATGGACGAACCGGGGAGAGGCGCTCCTCTCGGAATCCCCTGTCGAAGGAGCCCGCCGTTCCGTGGAATCCGCGGGGATGGCCCTGGCTCTGCTCGAAGGCCGCGCCGTGGGGGGTGCAGCTGACGCGAAGCTCAGGCTTCGCGCGCTTCGCGTAATGGCGCGCGGCCTGGAGGCCCGAGTGCGCTCGTCCCCGCACGGGGCGGATGAGGTCGCTGTGCTCACGGATGTCGCCGAGCGCGGGATGAGCCTCGCCTTTTCCAGCCGGCACGCGGCGCCCGATGTCTTCGACCCCTTTGTCATCTGGTTTTTCTCATTTGGGAGCCGCGCCTACGGCCGCCACCAGCCGCAGTTTCTCGCGGAGTACCTCAATGAGGCGCTCCGGCGCCCGGAATCGCGCGCCTGCCGCGAATTGGCGGTGGGACTCCGCGCGATCGCCCTGAAGTCCGCCGCCGGGACCCTGGAGGGTCTGGGCCGCAACCGGCTCCTGGTCCACGGGACGCGCCAGACCGAGCTCATCATGCAGGCGGTGCGCGACCTCCGCGCCATTGTCCACTTTGATGCATGAATATCGGAAACAAACCCGAGTCGTCTCTTGACATGCGCCGGCCCGGCTCAAGGCCGGCGCTCAAGCTCGCCGCGATCGGCGTCGCCGCCGCGGGGATGCTGGCGGGGAGTGCCGGCGCCCAGGAAGCCGTGCAGGCCGGGCCGGCGGACGGGGCCAAGCCGTCAACGCCCGCGCCGCAGCCGGACTCCGTGACGAGCCTGCCCGCGCTCGAGGTGACCGGAACGGCTACCGTCCTGCCCCACGACGTTCCGCAGTCGATCCAGACGGTGGGCCAGCAGGAGATCTCCGAGCAGGCGGTCAGCAGCCTTCAGGATGTCCTGCGCAACGTGCCCGGCATCACGATCAACGCAGGGGAGGGCGGCGCACATGGCGACTCGGTCAACCTGCGGGGAATCTCCGTGCCGGACAGTTTCTTCCTGGACGGCCTGCGCGACATTGGCCTCTACCAGCGCGACACCTTCGACGAGGAGGCGGTCGATGTGCTGCTGGGGCCGTCGTCCGTGGTCTTTGGGCGGGGATCCACCGCCGGCGTCATCAACGAGGTGACCAAGCAGGCGGTGCTCTCGCCGATGGAGTCCGCGAGCCTGGAGATCGGCACGGCGGACACGGAGCGCGCGACGGCCGACGCCGACTTCGCGCTCGGGGACCACTCCGCCGCGCGAATAAACCTAATGGAGCAGCGCTTCGGCGTTGCAGAGAGGGACGACGTCTTCAACACGAGCTATGGCATCGCCCCCACGGTGGCCTTCGGGATAAACACGCCGACCACGCTGACGCTGAGCTACCTCCACCAGGTCGAGGATGACATCCCGGACTACGGCATCCCGTTTATCGACGGGGCGCCCGCGCACGTCAACCGCCGCAACTACTACGGCCTGGTCAACTACGACCGGAGCAAGAACGACACCGATATCGGCACGGTCCGCCTAGAGCACAGGTTCAACGACCACCTGTCGCTGATCAACTCGGCGCGCTACGGGCACTACGACTTCACCTACCTTCTGAGCGCGCCGCACCTGGATGACGATTACACCGAGCCGCCGGCGCCCGGGACCCCGCTTGCGGGCATCGTCATCTACCGCGACCAGCCCAGCAGCGCCGGAACCGAGGAGGAGCTCGTCGACCGGACGGACGTCACCGCAAAGTTTGGTACTGACGGGATCTCGCACACGCTGATCACGGGCGTCGAGCTCAGCCGGGAGACCTCCGACACGACGAAGTACATCAACGGAATCGACACGGTCCCCCCGACGTCCCTGCTCGATCCCGATCCCTACTATAGTCCCCCGACGCCCCTGGAAGTCGACGTGCTGCCCCGCACCTACGGGACCGACGTGAGCTTCAGCGCCATGGACAGGATGCGCCTGGCCACGCAGTGGGACTTTGACGCCGGACTGCGCTGGGACCGGTTCAATTCGCATTTCGGCGAGCCCGTCAGCGGCAGCGTCTTCTCGCGCGGCGACACGGAGCTAAGCCCCCGCGCGGCCCTGGTCTACAAGCCGGATCCGTGGGCGAGCTTCTACGGCTCCTACGGGTCTTCGTACAATCCCGCCATCGAATACCTCACCCTGGCTCCGAGCAGCGAAAGCCTCTCGCCGGAGAAGGACTACACCACCGAGGCCGGGGCGAAGCTCGATTTCCTCGACCATAGGCTGGCGGTGACCGGGGCCCTCTTCGACACGCTGCTCGACAACGCCCGGCAGGCCGACCCCGACGATCCGACCGTGCAGCAGGTGCCGTTCGACCAGCGCGTCCTCGGCGCGGAGCTCGGCGCATCGGGCTACATCACGGGGCAACTCGAGATCCAGGCGGCGTACACGCATCTCGACGACCGCATCGCCGCGTCGACCGACCCCCTCGCGATCGGAAAACGCGCGCCGAACATCCCGACCGACTCCGCCAACCTGTGGCTTACCTGGGAGCCGGGCCGCACGTGGAAAATCGGAGGGGGAGCCGTCTACATGAGCCAGCGCTTCGCGGACACCGACAACACGGCGGGTGTCCCGAGCTATGTCTTCCTGGACGGGATGGTCTCCTGCCGCGTCAACCAGCACTTCGACATCCAGGCGAACCTCAACAATATCACCAACAGGCTCTATTTTAACGGGATCTACTATACGGAGCCCGACGAGAACCACGCCGTGCCGGGCCCCGGGCGGACCCTGCTGGTCACGGCGAGGGTGCATTTCTGATCCGGCGGCGCGCCGGCAGTCGACTACTCCGTGATCTCCACCTTGGCCGGGTCGCCCCGCGTGGAATCCGGGGCCACCCAGACATTGAGGGAGCCGGGCTCGGCCACGTCCTTCATATCGATGTTCCAGAATGAAAGCTCCCGCAAGCCGAGCGTGAACTCGAGCCTGCGGCTCTCGCCGGGGGCCAGGGACACGCGCTGGAAGCCCTTGAGCTCCCTCACGGGACGGGCGACGCTTGTCCCCCGCAGGCGAATGTAGAGCTGCGCGACCTCCGTTCCCACGCGCGTCCCCGTGTTCCGGATCTCGGCGCTGACGGTGATGCGCGAGGTCCCCTCGTTGAGCGCCCTGGCGCTCATTGTCGAGACGTCCACGCTCACCGGGGAATAGCTGAACGACGTGTAGGTGAGCCCGTAGCCGAACGGGTACAGGGGCGTGTTCTTCTCGTCGATGTAGCCCGTGATGTAATAGGGGTCCGGCTTCGTCGACCCGAGGCCGATTGGGTCGGACCGGGGCCGGCCCGTGTTGAGGGCGTTGTAGTAAAGCGGCACCTGCCCGACCGATCGCGGGACCGAGACGGTCAGGCGCCCCGCCGGATCGGCGTCGCCGAAGAGCGTGCTGACGAGGGCCGGTCCCGCAAGATGCCCGGGAAACCAGGCCTGTAGGATGGCCGGGACATGCGCCGAGGCCCAGGTGATCGCAAGCGGGCGCCCGCTGAAGACGACCAGGACCACCGGCTTGCCGGTGCCCGCGACGGCCTCGAGGAGCCTCTCCTGGTTTCCCTCCAGGTCGAGGGTGGAGCGGGCCGAGGCCTCACCCGAGCTGTGGCTGCTCTCCCCAAGTGCGAGAAGGACGATGTCGGCGCCCCTTGCCGCCTCCACTGCCCGTGCGAAAGCCGACTCAGAGGTGCCGGCAATCTCCGTTCCCGGCGCGAAGGCCAGGTCCATCCCGCCGCGCGCCGCGCGCTCCGCCAGGGCGGTCTTCAGGGTCACGGCGCCCTTGGAGTCCGAGTCCCCCGACCACGGGCCCAGCATGTCCCCCGCACTGTCGCCAAGCGGCCCGATAAGGGCGATTCGCCGGCCGGGGGCCGCCGCGAGCGGGAGAAGGGGGGCCCCGTTGACGCTCCGGTTCTCCAGGAGGACGAAGGACTCCTCGGCCGCCCGCAGGGCGAGGTCGCGACCGTTCCTTTGCGTCGCGGCGTCGATGCCTCCGGCCTCCGGCACATAGGGCCTGTCGAACAGCCCGAGGGCGAATTTGATCCGGAGTATCCGGCGAACGGCGTCGTCCACACGGTCCGCGGGAACGGCGCCGGAACGGACCAGCCCCGGAAGCTCGGGCAGGTAGAGGCTGCTCTGCATGTCCATGTCGACCCCGGCCATGAAGCTCTTCCTCGCGGCGGTGCGCCCGTCATCGGCGATTCCGTGGAGCATGACCTCGCGGATCGCGGTCCAGTCGCTGACGACGAAGCCCCTGAACCCCCACTCGTTTCGCAGGACCTGGGTGAGCGTGAACGCGTTGGCGCTCGCCGGCACGCCGTCGAGCGCGTTGAAGGCCGACATCAGCGTCCCCGCGCCCTCTTCGACCGCGGCGTGGAACGGCGGCAGGTAGACGCCCCTCAGCGTGCGCTCCGATATCTCGGTCGTGTTGTACTCGCGGCCCCCCTCGGCGGCCCCGTATCCCACGAAATGCTTGGCGCACGCGAGGATCGACGCCGGGTCGCCGAGGCTCGCCCCCTGGTAGCCGCGGACGTATGCCCGCGCGAATGCCGACCCGAGGTAGGGGTCCTCTCCGGCGCCCTCGGCTATTCGGCCCCAGCGCGGATCCCGCGCGATGTCCACCATGGGCGAGAAGGTCCACCGCACGCCCTCGCTCGAGGCCTCGAGCGCCGCGAAATGGGACGTCTGCTCGACCAGCCCGGGGTCCCAGCTCGCGGAAAGCCCGAGGGGGATGGGGAACACCGTGTGGAAGCCGTGGATCACGTCATAGCCGAAGAGGATCGGGATGTGCAGCCGCGATCCGTCGACCGCCTCCCTTTGGAACCCGTTTGTCCCGCCGGCCGTAACGACGTTGAAGAGGCTTCCGATGCCTCCATTCCTGATCAGCGCGTCCAGGCCCCCCGCCGCCTTTCCGGGGCCCGTCAGGGAGTCGGCCGCGAGCTGGTTAAGCTGCCCGACCTTCTCCTCCAGGCTCATCTGCGCGAGGAGCGCGTCCGCCCTGGCCTCGATCCTGGGCGTGTCAAAGTCGGCGGCGAGCACGCCGAGCGGAGCCGCCGACGAAAGCAGCAGTCCAACAATGGCGATTCGGGCGGAATTCACGCGAGGTGCGTTGGGGAGGGGGAATCGGAATGGGAAGCTAACCCTCCCGCCATTTCCTGCAACGCCCGAGTGCCGATCGCCTTAGCGGCGCCTGATCCTGCGCGCCGCCAGCTGGAGGGGTCCGAGCGCGACGAAGTAGACGAGCGGGATCCAGAGCGGTGCGACCAACGACCAGCCCAGGATCGCATGCAGGGCGGTGACGCCGAACTGGTGGAGGAAATCGCGGGGATGATGTGTGAAGAGCGAGATCATGACCGGTATGTCCAGGTCCGACTTGGCGCTTCCCGCGAGCGCGTCCCCGAGGCGCACGAACGCGTAGATGAGGGGAAAATAGACGAACGTGCAGAGCGCGTTGACCCCCTGGATGATCGGCTGGTTGAGTCCGAGCGCGACGCCGGCGACGATGCAGAGCGTCGTGGTTGTTCCGAGGATGGGGAAGAGCGCCAGCGCGCTCCCCACGGCGAGGCTGAGCGAGATCTTCTGCGGGGTGACCCCCTGGGTGAGCTGCCTGAGGACTGGGTCCACGAGCCAGCGCTGCCAGAACTTGCGCTTTCGCGGCGGCGAAGCCGGTTCGGGCTCGGGATTCTGTGTCACGCAGGGGTTATCGCTGGCGCGCGGTCACCGCGCGAGGAACCTCTTCTCCCAGGACGGATCCGGTAGGGGCCGCGGCTTGTATTCCCCGAAGAGCGCATAGCGGGTCTTGGAGACCAGCTTATAGAAGGGGTCCCTCAGCACCGCCGGTATGACGCGGAGCCATGCCACCGCGTGCCAGGCGCCGCCCAGCTCGGCGAACGCCGCGAGGGCGCCGTTCGTCCTCAGCAGGTAGGCGCCCCGCTCCTGGTTGTTCCAGTCCGGGACGAAGACCAGGCTGCCGAAGTCGGTCACGGGCAGGCCCTGGGAGTGCAGGTAGCCCTGGGCGGGTTCGCTCTGCAGCGGCGCGAAATGCAGCCGGCCCGGGGGATCGTGGCGGAGCAGGAAGCGGACAACCGCGTTGCACAGGCTGCATTCGCCGTCGTAGAGGAGCACGGGAAAGCGTGGGTCCGACATCATCCGCCAATTTGCCACACCTGCCGCCGCGCTTCAATGGCAACATGCGTTGGGGGAATCCCCCCCGCGTGCCGTTCCGGAACGTGATCGGGAACCGCGGTGGAAACGTCTGGGCGGATAAATCCGCTTGACCGTGATCTATGTGTACTAGTAAGCATAGGACACGATGCTTCCCTTCGACGTAGTCTTCCGGCCAGGCGAGCCGGTCTATGAGCAGGTGATGTATGCCGTCAAGAAGGCGGTCGCGACGGGACAGCTTTCCGCGGGGTCGCGCTTTCCCGCGGTGCGCGCGCTGAGCCAGGAGCTCCGGATCAACCCCAACACGGCCCACAAGGTCGTCGCCGCACTGACCGCCGAGGGCGTCCTGCAGGTTCATCCGGGAATAGGCACGGTCGTGTCGCATCCTACGTCAGGCTCGGTCGAGGATCGGGCGGCGCTTCTCAACGAGGAGATCGAGCGCCTTGTGGTCGAGGCCCGCAGGCTGGGCCTCGACGAGGACAAGATTACCGCGGCGGTGCGCAGGCACTGGAGAAAATTCCCCAAAATACAATGAATGCCATCGAATGTGAAAACCTGAGCCGGTCGTTCGGCCGCGTGGCGGCCGTCCAGGGGCTGACGCTCGCCGTGCCGACCGGCAGCTTCTTCGCCCTCCTCGGCCCAAACGGCGCCGGCAAGACGACCCTCCTCAAGCTCCTCCTGAACCTCCTCAGGCCGGGGGGGGGAAGCGCCCGGGTCCTCGGCTGCGACAGCACGCACCTCAAGGCGTCGCATTTCCGCCGAATTGGATACGTCGCCGACGGGCAGGACATGCCCGAATGGATGACGGTTGCGCAGCTCCTGGACTACTGCCGTCCCCTCTACCCGACGTGGGATGAGGCGCTCGCCAAGCGCCTGCTGGCGCTCTTTGCGCTCCCCTCCGACCGGCCCCTGAAGAAGCTCTCGCGCGGCATGCGCATGAAGGCGGCGCTTCTCAGCAACCTCTCTTTCCGCCCCGAGCTCATGGTGCTGGACGAGCCGTTCAGCGGGCTCGATCCGCTCGTGCGCGACGACTTCATCCAGGGGCTCCTTGAGCTGCCGGGCGACGACCGGCCGCGCACGATCATCGTCTCATCGCACGACATCGACGAGGTCGAGCGGCTCGCCGACGATGTCGGCTTCCTTGCCGGTGGCCGGCTGCTCGTCCACGAATCGGCTGACGCGCTTCGCGGACGCTTTCGCAAGATCGAGATCGTCGGGGACAAGGTGTCGGCGCAGGTGCCCCCCACCACTCCGGACGGGTGGCTGGAGATCCGGCGCCCCGCGGAGAATGTCCTGCAGTTCGTGCACAGTGCCTACTCGGTGGGGGCGACCGAGTCCGGTCTCGCCCCGATGTTTCCATCATCCGGCGTATCAGTGAGGGCCCTGTCGCTCAGGGAGATTTTTCTCGTCCTGGCCAGGCAGCAGCAAACCGCCAATGGGAGGGAGGCCGCATGAGGACCGCCCTACATGTCCTGCGCAAGGACCTGCGCCATTTCTGGTTTCTTGGAGCGCTTGCGGTCGTATTCGTCCTCATAAGCACGCTCGGCGTGTATTGGGACCTGTGGCGCGCCACGGCCACCCCCAGCCAATGGCAGACGGGACTCACGAAATTCGTCATTGATATCGCGCAGAACGGACCCCCGCTGGTGATATTCATCCTGGTGATCGCCGTGGTTCAGGCCGACCTGACCGTGGGGGACAAGGCATTCTGGCGCACACGCCCGATTTCGCCCGGTTCCCTACTTTGCGCCAAGCTGCTATTCCTCCTTGTCGCGCTGGCGATTCCGGCCATAGCCGCAAACATCTTCGTGGCGAACTCCGTAGGCGCGTCCCGGCCGCTGGCCCTTGGCATCATCCTCGAGTCCACGGGAACCATTCTGGTCGTGGCGCTCGTGGCCGCGCTGGTCGCCTCGCTGACCGCCACAATGATCCAGGCTGTCGCCGTGGCCCTGGCCGCCACCTTGATCTTCATGGTGGTGGGCTCGGCATTCGGCTCGCTCGCCTCCTCGATGTCCATCGTGCTGCCTTGGGAACTGAGTGTCGCCTATCCCGGGCCGCGCATCGCGACCCTTGGCATATTTGGGACAATAGCGGTGGTGGTTTCGCTGGCCCACCAGTTCCTGACCCTTCGGATAGGCAGGACGCTGGCCCTTTACGCGGTCCTGGTTCTCGTTGCGATTTTCTCGGCCGGCCGCTGGCCGATAAACCTGGGATTCGGCAGGCAACTTCCGGACGAATCCACCGTGAGGCTGGTCAGCTCCCAAGGCGTTGAGATCATGCTGAAGCCGCCCGCGGGGATCCTTGGTTTCACCTATGTCTGGGACGCCAAGACGAAGGGAGAGGTTCCGGCCCAGATTGTCTCCATCAAGGCGTCCATGGGCGAAATGCCCCTGGGGCGAATTGTCCAGGTTCAAACCATATCCTCAAAGCTCCGGTTCGAGGATGGCCAGGAACTGGCCTTTCCGACGATCGACAAGGGTTACTGGCCGGGATGGACCTACTCCCAGGAGGTGGGGGCGATCTGCCGCGAGCTCGGTTTTGCCACCCCTCCGCTGCGGCCCGAAGGGGACGACTCGAGAAAACTCAGGCTGTTTGTCGTTCCCTCCGAACAGGCGAGGGCCTTGTACACGAGGCCGGCGAAGCTAGAGGCGAAGCTAACGATGTATGAAATCGCATTCCACGAGGAGATGCGCATGCCGGCGCAAACCGGTGCGTCGGCCAGCCGGAATGGCCAAAGGTGGGACCTCAGGCATATTGACACTATAGGCGGCGAGGCAAACGTGCTGCTCCGGCATCTGAAAGCTACGACGATGTTCGATCCAGGCGGTGGGTCTGTCACCGCGGACCATTCCGATGGCTTCAGTCGGGGCTATCTGCTCTTGAACCGGAAATTGATGGAGTTTTCCCTCACGCGCGATGGCTGGGGAAATTTCTACCAGCCACCGGGTGTCCTGTCCGTGACAGAAAGATATTTCCGGTTCGGAAAACGCTGGCGCCAGGGGGGATCGTCGGCGGAAGGCGCGATTGACGAGGCGTGGCTCAAGGATGCCGAGTTCATCATCCTCGCTTCCCACGAGGTGGGCACGTTCGAGAAGAGGATCGAACTCGACAATTTCTACGTTCCCGAGCCGCCCGACAATGTAAGGCCCGAAGCGAAACCGTTCTGGCAATAAGTCTCCGACGGCCGCCGACCGGTAGTAAATGGATCGACTCCCCGACGGAGCGGGCATTCGCTCGGGGCCATGAATCCCCCCGCCTTTCGGAGCGCGCTGGCGCTCCTGGCCACGGGCGCCTGCCTCGGCGCCGAGCCCCGCGCCGTCAACCTCTGGCAGGGCGCCGCCCCGGGCGACAGGGGCGACATCGGCGAGGAGCACGACACCACGACGCCCAAGGATCAGCTGATCGCCGGCAAGCCCGTCATCCGGACGGGTAATGTCTCGGTGCCCACGATCACGGTCTATGCAGCCCCCGCGGACAAGAGGACCGGGGCCGCGGTCCTCGTCTTCCCTGGGGGCGGCTACAACATCCTTGCGCTGGACCTTGAGGGGACGGAGGTCTGCCATTGGCTAAATTCCATCGGCGTCACGGCGGGGCTCGTGAAGTACCGCGTCCCGAAGCGCGAGGGGCAGCCCGCGTACGCCGCGCCGCTGCAGGACGCCCAGCGCGCCATGAGCCTCTTCAGGCTCCACGCGAGCGACTGGGGCGTGGACCCGATGCGCGTGGGCGTCCTGGGCTTTTCCGCTGGCGGGCACCTGGGCGCGGTGCTCAGCGCCGCCACCACGCGGACCTATCCCCGCGGGGACGAGGCGGACGACGTGAGCAGCCATCCCGATTTCCAGATCCTCATCTACCCGGGCGGGCTGATCCAGAAGGGCGGGGGCCTCGCCCTTGCGCCCGAGGTCGCCGTCACGGCCGCGACGCCGCCCACCTTCCTCGCGATGGCGGAGGACGACCCGGTCCACGTCGAGAACATCCTCGCCTACGCGATCGCGCTCAAGGGCGAGGGGGTGCCGATGGAGATGCACCTGTACCCGACGGGGGGCCACGGCTACGGGCTCAGGCCAACGGGCGACAGCGTCACCACCTGGCCTCAGCGCGCCGCCGATTGGCTGCGGAACCGCGGCCTGCTGGAGCACAGCTAGCGCCGGCGCCGGCCGGGACAAAAGGGATCGACTCGGGTGGGGACCGGGCATTCGCTTTCGGCATGACCCCCCCCGCATTCTGGTGCGCCCTGGCCTTCGTCGCGGCGGGCGCGAGCGCCGCGGCGGGGCCCACCCCAACCGGCATCTGGCCGGGTGCCGCCCCGGGCGAGAAGGGCGGCATGGGCGCCGAGGTGGAGACCACCAAGCCGGAGGACAAGCCGGTCGGCGGCAAGCAGGTCTACCGCCTCGGCAACATCTCCAGCCCGGCGATCACCGTGTACCGGCCCGCCCCGGGGACGGACACCGGGGCCGCGGTCCTGGTGTGTCCGGGCGGCGGCTATTACATCCTAGCCTACGACCTCGAGGGCTCTGAGATATGCGAGTGGCTGAACTCGGTTGGCGTCACCGGGGTGCTCCTCAAGTACCGCGTCCCGAGGAGGGAGGGACGGGCGCCCTACGCCGCGCCGCTGGAGGACGCCCAGCGCGCCCTCGGGCTCGTGCGGTCGCACGCGGCCGAGTGGGGGATCGACCCGGGAAGGATCGGCGTCCTCGGCTTCTCGGCGGGAGGGAACCTCGCCGCGGTGCTCTCCGCGAACAACACGGGAAGGGTCTATCCCCGGGTTGACGGGGCAGATGACTTCAGCTGCCGCCCCGACTTCCAGATCCTCATATACCCCGCGTACCTTGTCGGCGAGGGCGGGGGCTACAAGGTGGCCCCCGAGGTCGCCGTCTCATCGGACACGCCGCCCTCGTTCCTCGTGATGGCGCAGGACGACCCCGTGCACGTGGAGAACGTGTTGGGCTACGCCATGGCCCTCCAGGGGGCGAAGGTGCCGTTCGAGCTCCATGTCTTCCCCACGGGGGGCCACGGCTACGGGCTCCGGCCGACGAAGGATTACGTGACGACGTGGCCGCAGCGGGCGGCGGACTGGATGCGAAGCCGCGGGCTCCTGGAGCACAAGTAAGCCCGAGGGCGCCGGCGAAATTCACCTCCGAGGACCAACAACCATGAAGACGAAACTGATTCTCGCACTACTGTGGACCTCGGCCGCGTGCGGCTATTCCCAGCAGGCGGCGCCGGTCCGGCTGGCCATATACGGGCTCGTTCACGACCATGTCGGGGGGATGATCCCGAACCTCGCGGGGCGCCCGGACGTCCAGCTGGTGGGCGTCGTGGAGCCGAACAAGAAGCTGGCCGCCCTCTACGCGGAGAAATACCACCTCGACCCGAAGCTGTTCTTCACGACCCTCGACGCACTCAGGGCGACGACGAAGGTGGATGCCGTCGCCACGTTCACGTCGACATTCGACCACCCCCGCGTGGTGGAGATGTGCGCGCCCCTCGGAATAGACGTCATGATGGAGAAGCCATTCGCGCTGAACATGGACGACGCCCGGGCCATGGCGGCGGCCGCCAGGAAGGGCGGCATCAAGGTCGTGGTCAACTACGAGACCACCTGGTACCCCAGCAACGCGAGCGCCTACGACCTCGTGCACGGGGGCAAGGGGATCGGCGAGATCCGCAAGATCGTGGTGCGCGACGGCCACAAGGGCCCCGCGCTCATCGGCTGCTCCCCCTATTTTCTGGATTGGCTGACGGACCCCGTGCTGAACGGCGGCGGCGCGATCATGGACTTTGGGTGCTACGGGGCCGATTTGGTCACGTGGCTCATGGATGGGAAGCGGCCGGTCTCGGTCTTCGCCGTGACCCAGACCCTCCAGCCCGACCTTTACCCGAAGGTGGACGACGACGCCACGATCGTGGTGAATTACCCCAAGGCGCAGGCCATCATCGAGCCCTCCTGGGACTGGCCCTATGGCCGCAAGGACATGGACATCTACGGCGAGACGGGCGCATTGCGGCTGCCGGACAGGAGCTCCGTGTTCCTGCGAACCGGGGACGGGCCGGAGACCGCGGTTCCCGCGCCCGCGCTCGCGCCCCCGTATTCGGATCCGCTCTCGTATTTCGTCGCCGTCGTCCGCGGCGAAATCAAGCCCTCGGGGCTCTCGTCGGTGGAGACGAACCTGGTCGCCACGGAGATCCTGGACGCAGCGCGGGAGTCGGCGCGGACGGGAATGCGCGTCTACCTGGCCGCGGATCCCCCGAAGTAGCGCACCGCTTTGAAGAGGATCGCAAAGCGGGTCCTGCTTGCCGCAGCACTGGCGGCGGCAGCCCTGACCTGCGTGCCGGCAGGATACGTCGCCGCTAGGTGGCTGGGCGAACCCGGGACCAGGCTCCCCGATCCGGCCCCGGGAGCCAATGACTTCAGCCGCATGGACCCGAGCCACGCGTCGAGGGTCGTCAGGCTGCCCGACGACCCCGACGCCGCGCTGCTGCAGATCCGCGCGCTCGTGAGGCGCGCCGCCGCGAACCACGAGCATGTCGCGATCAGCGGGGCCCAGCATTCCATGGGAGGCCACGTGCTCTACCCCGGCGGAGTGGTGCTAGACATGACGGGATTCCACGCCCTGCGCCTCAATAAGGAGAGGACCCTCCTGACCGCCGGGGCGGGGGCGCGGTGGTCCGAGGTGATCGCGTTCCTCGACCATGCCGGGCGCTCGGTCGCGATCATGCAGTCGAACAACGACTTCACGGTGGGCGGCTCCGTCTCGGTCAACTGCCACGGATGGCAGTTTGACGCGCCGCCGATCGCCAGCTCGGTCGAGAGCTTCCGGATTGTGGATCCCTCTGGCGAGGTCGTCCTCTGCAGCCGCAGCGAGAACCCCCGGCTGTTCGCGCTGGCGCTCGGCGGCTACGGTCTCTTCGGCATTATCCTGGACGTTTCCCTCAGGGTCGTGCCCAACGAGGAGTACAGGGCCGACACGCACCGAACGAGCCCGGAGCGGTACGCAGGGGACTACGACCGGCTGACGAGGGGCAACGGCGGGATCGGGCTGGCCTATGGCAGGATCAGCGTGGCCCCCGGCTCCTTCCTGAACGACGCCGTGATCGTACTCTTTGACCGGATCCCCGGCACGGAGGGAATCGCCGACACCCTTGGGGGGCGTGGAAGCTCCCTGAAGCAGGCGATCTTCCGCGCCTCGGTCGGCAGCGGGCTTGGCAAGGACATCCGCTGGTGGCTCGAGACGGTCTCCGGCGGGGAGAACGGTCGCCTGCCCCAGGTGAGAAACCGGATACTCGACGACCCATCGGAATGGTTCGCAAACCGGGACCCCGGCGCGACGGAGATCCTCCACGAGTATTTCATCCCGCCGGGGCGCCTCGCCCAGTTCGTGTCGCTGGCAAGGCCGATCCTCCTGCGCGAGCATCCGGACCTCCTCAACATCACCGTGCGGTTCGTGCGGGAGGACCGCGACACGGTCCTCGCCTACGCGCGCGGGGACGTCTTCGGCCTCGTGATGCTCTTCCACATGGGAAGGACGGCCGCCGAAGAGGCCGGAATGCAGCGGCTCACCCGTGAGCTCGTCGATGCCGCGCTCGCCTGCGACGGAACCTATTACCTCCCCTACCGTCCGCATCCCACCCGCGACCAGCTGGCCAGGAGCTACCCGCGAGCCGGGGAATTCTTCGGGGAAAAGAGAAGGTTCGATCCCGGCGAGGTTTTCTCGAACCAGTTCTATCTAAACTATGGACGGCCCGGCGCGCCCTGATTTCCCGGCGCGTGCGGCTCAGGCGGCGGGCTTCGCCGAGCCTGTCTCCAGGCGGTAGGCCGCCAGCAGTTCCAGCGTCGACGCCGGAAGTTCGAAGCCCTCGAGCTGGTAGAGCAGGTGGTCGACGTTCGGGGTGATCGGGGGAAGGTTCGACCGCGAAAACCCCGTGAGCGCCCTGAGCGTGAAGACGAGCGCCAGGTGAAACGCGGGCTGCGAGAGGGCGGGCAGGTCCCTTTCCGCGTAGGCAAGGCCTGCCTGGTTGTTGAGCGCCGCGAAGATGATGCACTTGTCCCTCGCGTTCTCCGGGCTCTCCTCGCGGGTCAGCTGCCCGAAGAGCTGGTCGGTGTCGAGCGACCCCAGCTCGGTGACCGTGAGACCGAAGAGCTTCTCCAGGCCGTCGATGACGGCGCTGACGGCCTGGCTGGGCTGGCCCTCCTCGCGCAGGTGGGCGATCTGGGCGATCACCTGCGCCGCCTCCTCGATTAGCCTGAGCAGATAGTCGCGCTGCGGCATTCTGGAAGCCTGCACCAGGGAAAAGACGGTGGCAAATCTTGCTGAAAGGGCCCCGCTGGGGTAATAGGTTGTGCTTCCAATCCCAAGAACGGGACAACCTGAAAATCAGCAGAACAGCGACCCCCATGAGACCATCCAGACTCACCCTCGCCATCGTCGCAGCGGCCCTGACGGCAATGCCGCTCGGCGCCCAGCAAGCCCGCAAGAGCCCGCACGAGACCATCAGCAGGGTCCTCGGGGACAACCGCGTCACGATAACCTACGGGCGGCCCTACACGAAGGATCCCAAGACGGGCGAGCCCCGCGTGATCTGGGGCGGCCTCGTGCCGTGGGACAGCCCGTACAGGCTTGGCGCAGACGAGGCCACGCTGCTCACGACGGAAAAGCCGATCATGGTGGGGGACGCCCTGGTGCCGGCCGGAGCCCACACACTCTACATGGTCCCGTCCCAGGGCGGGGCCTCAAAGCTTGCGGTCAGCACCGACGTCGGGAAATGGGGCGAGCCCGTCGACGCCGAGCACGACCTGGTCCGCGTCGGCCTGGCGAAGAGCGCCCTCGACAAGCCCGCGGACCAGCTGACGCTGGCCATCGAGAAGGACGGGAGCGGCGGGACGCTGAAGATCATGTGGGAGACGACGCAGTTCTCGGTGGCGCTCAGGAGCCCGGCGCCGCACCTCGATTTCCCCCAGGCGAGCCCGACGGAGTCGATCAAGGTTCGCGTCGGCGTGACCGACATCGGGATCGCCTACTCGCGCCCGAGCTCCAAGGGGCGCGTGATGCTCGGCGGCAACAACCCCTACGGCGTCGTCTGGCGGACTGGGGCCAACAGCGCGACACGCGTCTCCTTCAGCACGGCGGTCACGCTCCAGGGATCGCATGTCGACGAGGGGACCTACGAGCTCTTCACGATACCTGGGGTGGACGAGTGGACCATCATCCTGCAGAAGGCCTCCGACCAGTGGGGCGCCTACACCTACGACCCGAAGAATGACGTCCTGCGGGTCACCGCGAAGCCGGAGGCCCTCGCCGAGCCGGTCGAGACCTTCGCGATCGACATCAACGACGTCCGCGCCGATTCGGCGACGCTGGACCTCACATGGGAGAAGACGCGGGTCCCCGTGGCCATCGGCCTGGACGTCGTGGGGGTCATGGTGCCCAAGATCGAGGCCGCGATGGCGGCGCCGGGCAACAAGCCCTATGACCAGGCCGCTCTCTTCTACCTCGACCACAACCTCGACCTCGACAAGGCGTCCGCCTGGCTGGACGCCGCGATTGCCGAGCACCCCGACACGTTCTACCTGCTGTACCACAAGGCGAGGGTCCTCGCCGCAAAGGGCGACAAGGCCGGGGCGGAGGCGGCCGCAAGGAAGTCGATCGAGGTCGTCTCCAAGTCCAGCGGTCCCGAGAAGGACGAATATATCCGCTTGAATGAGGCGCTGATCGCCGGCCTGAAGTGACCGGGCGCGACCTCCCCTCCGCCGGCCGCGTCCGGGCGTGCTGGCCGGTCCGGGCGTCAGCCCTGGCGGCCTGCGCCTTAGCGCTGGCGGCGCGCGCCGTGGCCGGGGCGCCGCCGGAGGCGCCCGGACCGGGGCCGTCCCCCGCGGTAATCCTCCAGGAACTCCGCGAATTCCAGGTGTTTGGGAGCGTGCTCTACGTCGCGGCCCATCCCGACGACGAGAACACGCAGCTGATCACCTACCTCGCGACGGGCCGCGACTACCGCACCGCCTACCTCTCCCTGACCCGCGGGGACGGCGGTCAGAACCTCCTCGGCCCGGAATTTGGCGACCTGCTGGGGGTCATCCGGACGCAGGAGCTGCTGGCGGCGCGCCGCGTTGACGGAGGCCGGCAGTTCTTCAGCAGGGCGAGGGATTTCGGGTACTCCAAGGACTTCCGCCAGACGCTCACGAAGTGGGACCACCAGCAGGTGCTCTCCGACATCGTCCGGGTGATCCGCACCTTCCGGCCGGACGTCGTCATCACCCGGTTTCCACCCGAGCCCAGCGGCACCCACGGCCACCACACCGCATCGTCCGCCCTTGCCCTCGAGGCGTTCAAGCTCGCTGGCGACCCGAAGGCGTTCCCGGAGCAGCTCGGCGCGCTGGCGCCGTGGCAGCCCAGGCGGATCCTGTGGAACGGGTACGGCCCGGGCCGCGGCGGGTCCGACGAGACAGCCAAGGGCGTGCTGCACATCGGCATCGATGGCACGGATCCCGTGACCGGCGCGACGTTCGGCGTGCTGGCCGCCAAGAGCCGGTCCATGCACCGGACGCAGGGCTTCGCGAACTTCTCGGTGGCTTCCGCCGGAAGCGGGCCCCGGGTCGAGTCCTTCCAGGTGCTGGACGGCGAGCCTGCGGCCGGGGACATCATGGACGGCGTCGACACGACGTGGGGCCGGATCCCGGGGGGCGAGGAAGTCGGCCTTCTGGCCCACGAGGCCATCTTCCATTTTGACCCGTCGGATCCGTCGGCAAGCGTGCCGGCGCTCCTGGAGATGAAGCGGCTTGTCGCGCGCCTTCCCCAGGACCCGGTGGTGATGGAGAAGGGGCAGCTGCTGGACCGGATTTTGCAGGCCTGCCTCGGGCTTTCCGTCGAGACGACGGTTTCCCAGCGGGAGGTCGTGCCCGGGGAGCCGCTCAGGCTGAGGCACGCGGCCGTCGTGCGCTCGGCGGTCCCGGTGAGTTGGGTGGCAGTGCGCTATCCCGGATACGGCCGCGAGATCAGGGATTCGGCCAAATTGACTCCCAATCTGGAGTCGGTGCGCGACGCGACCCGGACCCTCCCCGCGGCGACGCCGGTCAGCCAGCCGTACTGGCTTCGGGGGGAGGGCACCCCGGGGATGTTCCGCGTGGACGATGCGTCGCTCATCGGCCTGCCGGAGAATCCCCCCGCGATGCCGGTTGAGGATGTCTTCGTCGTCGCCGGCCAGGAGCTCGTGGTCCGGGACGAGGCGGTCTTCATCGCGTCCGGCCCGACGCAGGCCTGGGCCCGCCTTCGCCCGGACGTCATCCCGCCCGTCTCGCTGAGCTTCGGGTCGACCGTGGCCCTGTTTGCGCCCGGATCCACGCGAAACGTGGAGGTGGAGGTGGCCTCGTCGCGGGCCGGCGCGGCCGGGACGCTCAGCCTTGAGGCGCCCCCTGGCTGGAAGATCTCGCCCGCAGGCCAGCCGTTCCGGCTCCTGGCGGTCGGCGACCATGCGACGCTCACGTTCGCAGTCACCGCGCCGATGGCTCCGGAAAGCGGGGCGATAGGTGCGCGCGCGGACATAGGCGGCGCGCACTACGGCACCGAGCGGATCGCCATAGCCTACCCCCACATCCCCCCGCAGCTGCTGCAGCCCCCGGCCCGCCTGAAGGCGGTCTGCCTCGACCTCGCGGTCCGGGGCCGCGCCGTCGGCTACCTTCCCGGTGCCGGCGACAGCACCGCCTCGAGCCTGGTGCAGATGGGCTACGGCGTCACCGAGCTGACGGACGAGGACCTGACCCCGGAGAGGCTGGGAAAGCTCGACGCCGTCGTCATCGGCGTGCGCGCATTCAACACGAGGGCCGGCCTCGGCGCGCACCTGCCCGGGCTCTTCGCCTATGTCGAGGCCGGGGGCACCGTCGTCGAGCAGTACAACACCCCGGGCGGGCTCCAGGCGCAGCCGCTGGCGCCCTACGGGCTCAAGCTCTCCCGGGACCTCCCGAAGTACCGCGTGACGGATGAGAACTCCGCCGTCACGCTGCTTGTCCCGGACCACCCCGCGTTCAACGCGCCCAACAGGATAGTCCCGGGCGACTTCGCGGGATGGGTCCAGGAGCGCGGGCTGGATTTCGCGAGCGAATGGGACGCGGCAGACTTCATCCCGCTCCTCGAGTGCAGCGACGCCGGCGAGGCGCCGCTCAAGGGAGGGCTCCTCGTGGCCCGTTACGGGAAGGGATACTTCGTCTACACGGGCCTTTCGTTCTTCCGGCAGCTCCCCGCCGGCGTCCCCGGGGCCTACCGCCTGTTCGCGAACCTGATTTCCCTGGGAAAATGACGCCACCGCCGGATGACGAGAAGACCGGCCTTCCCGGCCTGCGCAGCTGGGCTCAGGTCTACTGGATCGTGATCGCGGTCTTTGCCGCATGGGTGGGGCTCCTGACCGCCCTCACCCGGGCCTTCCCGTGAACGCGGCCGACTACGTCATCCTGGTCGGCACGATGCTCGCGATCGCGGCTTACGCGGTATGGAGCACACGCGGGAAGCACGACCTCAGGGCCTACCTCAAGGGGGCGGAGGGGACGGGTTGGCTGACGATCGGGCTCTCCGTCATGGCCACGCAGGCCAGCGCGATCACCTTCCTCTCGACGCCGGGACAGGGATTCGAGAGCGGGCTTGGATTCGTCCAGAACTACTTCGGGGCGCCCATAGCTCTGATCATCATCGCTGCGGTCTTCCTGCCCATCTACCGCCGCCTCAGGGTCTACACGGCCTATGAATACCTCGGCCACCGGTTCGACCCAAAGACGCGGCTCCTCGGCGCGGGGTTCTTCCTCCTGCAGAGGGGCCTCGGCGCCGGCCTCACGATCTACGCCCCTGCGATCGTGCTGTCGACCGTCATGGGCTGGAGGCTGGACGCCACGATCGTGTGCAGCGGCCTCCTCGTCGTCCTCTACACGGTCGCGGGCGGATGCGACGCCGTCAGCCTCACCCAGAAGTACCAGATCGGCGTGATCTTCGCGGGCATGCTGGCGGCGTTCGTCGTGCTCCTGGCGAGGCTTCCCGCCGGGCTCACGTTCACGGACTCCCTGGCCCTTGCCGGTGGCTTCCACAGGATGAACGCCGTCGACTTCTCGCTCAACGCCGACAGGAGGTACACGTTCTGGACGGGCACGCTCGGCGGGATGTTCCTCGCCCTGTCGTATTTCGGGACGGACCAGTCGCAGGTGCAGCGGTACCTGAGCGGCACGTCCCTGCGCGAGAGCCGCCTCGGCCTCATGTTCAACGCGATCTTCAAGATCCCCATGCAGTTCTTCATCCTGCTGCTCGGCGTGCTGATCTTCGTCTTCTACCAGTTCGAGCTGCCGCCCGTCGTCTTCAACAAGGCCGCTTGGGACTACCAGGCGGCCCACGGCTCGGGGCCGCGGCTGCGGGCCCTCGAGTCCGAGTTCGCCTCCGCGCACGGGGAGGAGCGCCGGCAGCTCGGGGCGTGGCTCGAGGCGCGCCATTCCGGCAACCCGGCGGCGGAGGCCGCGGCCAAGGCGGCCGCCGAGGCCGCGCAGGGGCGCGGCGAGTCGGTGCGCGAGGAGGCGGCGAAGGCCCTTCGCGCCGCCAACCCCAGGACGGCGAACGACTCCGACTACGTCTTCATACGGTTCATCCTGGACCACCTGCCGCACGGCCTCATCGGCCTCCTTGTCACGGCCTTCTTCGCCGCGGCGCTGTCCTCCAAGTCGGGCGAGCTCAACGCGCTCGGCTCGACGACCACGATCGACATATACCGGCACCTGGTGAGGAAGGAGGCGACCGACGCCCATTACGTGGCCGCATCGAAATGGTTCACCGCGCTCTGGGGCCTCGTTGCGATCGGCTTCGCCCTGTTCGCCAACCTCGCGGAGAACCTGATCCAGGCCGTCAACATCCTGGGCTCGGTGTTCTACGGCGTCGTGCTCGGGCTCTTCCTCGTCGCCTTCTTCCTCAGGCGCATCGGGGGGACGGCGGTCTTCTGGGCGGCCCTGGCGGCCCAGGCCCTCGTCTTTGCGCTCTACGCCACGCTTCCGATCTCGTACCTCTGGTACAACGTGATCGGCTGCGGGGCCTGCATGGCGTTCAGCGCCATCCTCCAGCTGGCGATCGGCCTCGGCGGGGCCAAGTCCGCCTCGAAATGACCCAGCCCCTGATATGCTTCGGCCAGCAGCCCTGCGGGTTCTTCCCGCGGCGGTTCCTGGCCGCGAAGATCTTCACCGCCCGGCGCCTCAGGGACGAGCTCGGCGGGGAGATCGTCTTCTTCTGCCACGACAGCGACCACGACCCGCGCGAGACCCAGACCACGCTGCGCGACCGCAGGAGCGGCGCGGCCCACACGCTCAACTTCGCGTTCGCGAACAAGGTCCAGCGCAAGTTCTCGCCCCTCTTCGCGAAGCGAATCCCGGAGGGGTGGCGCGAGGGCACGGCCCGCCAGCTCCCCGCCTACGTCGGCGCGCGCTGGGTCGAGGCCTTCAGGTGCGTGGCCGCGGCGAACGCGGCCGACTTCTGCCTAGAGATGTACCGGCGGATGGGGCTCCTCGAGGGCGTCCGGGTCGTGCGGTCCGGCGACGCGGCGCTGCGCCGCGCGGCGTGCGACGTGCCCGATTTCTTCGTGGACGTGCCCTTTGAGGGCGAGACCGTGCGCGCGCGATTCGTCGGTGGCGCGTTGCAACTGCACGAGGGAGGGGATTCATTCCTGACGCTGCCGCCCATGACCTTCGACAAGTCCCAGGTTAGCCCCGCGCGCGACTCCCGCCTTCGCTGGATGCAGTCCGTCGTCCACTGCACGCACTATGTCGCCGGCGCCGGCGAGCAGGCCTACCTGCGCAGGGAGGACGCGCCCGAGATCACGTTCGTGAGCCGCGATGAGATCGACCGCCCCGATGAAGCCTACTGCGAAGCCGACCTTTGACGCCTCGCCGCTCCTGGCCTTCGGCGCCCACCCCGACGACATCGAGTTCGGGTGCGGCGGGATCATCGCGCGGGAGACGGGGGCGGGGCGGGTGGCGCACTTCGTCATCTGCTCCCGCGGCGAGTCCTCGACGCACGGGACGCCCGAGGTGCGCGTCACGGAGGCGCGGAAGGCGGCCGCGATCCTCGGGGCCACCGTGGAATTCGTCGAGCTGGACGGAGATGCGAGCCTCGAGCCAAAGGCCGCCCACTCCCTCGAGCTGGCGGCCGTGATACGGCGCGTGCGCCCGGGTGTCGTGCTCGCGCCGAGCCTGGTCGAGAACCAGCACCCGGACCATCCGCGCCTCGGCCGGCTGGTACGCGACGCGGCTCGGCTCGCTCGCTACGGCGGGGTCGCCAAGCTGCGCGCCAGGCCGGCCCACGCCATAGGGCCCCTCCTGTACTACGTGGTCACCCAGGAGGCCGAGCCCGCCGGCGTCCTCCCCGTGCTCATGGACATCTCGGACCCCAAGGTGATCGCGACCTGGACCGCGTCCATGCAGGCGCACGCCTCCCAGCTCGCCACGAGGAACTATGTCGAGCTGCAGCTGGCCCGGGCGCGCGTCCAGGGGCTGCGGGCCGGCGTCGAGTACGCGCAGGCGCTCTATCCGAACGACCCCCTCATCTTCGACTCGCTTGCGCCGCTCACCCGGACGGCGCGCCGCTTCTGACATGGATCCCGGCCGCGCCCTGAAGATCGGCATCACGTGCTATCCCTCGGTCGGCGGCAGCGGCATCCTCGCCTCCGCGCTGGGCGAGGAGCTCGCGCGCCGGGGCCACGAGGCCCACTTCATCAGCTACGAGCGACCGTTCCGGCTGCCCGCGGGCGCGCCGAGGGTCTTCTTCCATCCGGTGGTGATAAACGACTACGGCCTGTTCAAGTACCCCGACTACACGCTGCCGCTCTCGGTCAAGATGGCGGAGGTGAGCCGCGACCACGGGCTCGACGTCCTCCACGTCCACTACGCCGTGCCGCACGCGACGGCCGCCATCCTCGCGCAGTCGATGCTCCCGGCTGGGCGCAGGCCGAGGGTCGTCACGACGCTGCACGGCACGGACACCACGCTTCTCGGCCGCGATGCGGGCTACGGCCCCGCGATACGCCACGCGCTCGAGCGCTCGGACGCCGTGACGACCGTCTCCGCCTTCCTCGAGCGGGAGACGCGGGAGCTCCTGTCGGTCGACCGGCCGATCGACGTCATCCACAACTTCTTCGAGGCGCGCCCCGCCAGGCAGCCGCGCGACGAGGTGCGCCGCGAGCTTGGGGTGGGGCAGGAGGCGCTGCTCCTGCACTCGTCAAACCTGAGGCCGCTCAAGCGGATCGATGTCCTCCTCGAGAGCGTCGCCCGGATCAGGCCTCGGGAGTCCTTCAGGCTCCTGATCCTCGCCGGGGCGGACTTCTCGCCGTTCGCCGCCGACGTCCGCCGGCTCGGGCTCTCGGACCGCGTGATCGTGCGCGAGCAGGTCAGCGACATCGAGGACTACCTCCAGGCGGCCGACATCGGGCTCTTTGCCTCGGACATGGAGAGCTTCTGCCTGAGCATACTCGAGGCGATGTGCTTCGGCTGCCCGAGCGTCGCGACGGCCGTAGGCGGAATCCCCGAGGTCGTCGAGTCGGGCGTGAGCGGGCTGCTGGTCCCGCCGGGCGACCCCGGCGCGCTGGCGCGGTCGGTGGAGTCCCTGATCGCGGACCCGGCGCTGCGCGCCGGGCTCGGCGCGGCCGCCAGGCGGCGCGCGGCCGGGCTGTTCTCCGCCGAGGCGATCGTCTCAAAGTACGTGCGGTTGTACCGGAGGGTGTGCTCCGCGCCTGGGCCGGCCTGATGCGCGCGGCCCTGCTGTCGATCGGGCTCCTGTTCGCGGGCATTGGGCTCCTCACGGTGCTCAGGGCCCCGGACTGGGTCGACTGGAGGCTGGCCGTCCTCGCGGGACAGTTCGGCTACGCCCTCGCGCTGGTCCCGCTCGCCGCCTTCATCTTGGCCTGGTACCTGCCGGGCGATCGCGGCGTCCTCGGCGCCTTCGCCTGCGCGGCCTGCGCGGCGGCCGCCGCGCTCCTCGCCCTGCCATGCGCGCAGGCGTGGGTGATCGCCCGGGGCCTTCCCGGCGCCCTGGAGCGCAGTTTCGGGCCGGCGAAGGTCGCCGCGGAGCCCTTCACGTTCGCGGGCCTCTTCCGACGTTGGCCCGAGCCCGCCCCCAGGAGCACCTGGGCCTATTCCGGGCCCCTGCAGCTCGACTTCTACCCCGCGATCGGCAGGCCGATGGCGCCGTGCGTGATCATGGTCCACGGGGGCGGATGGGACGACGGCGACCGCGGGCAGGTCCCGCAGTTCAACGACTGGCTGGCCCGTAGCGGATACGCGGTCGCCGACATCTCGTACCGGCTGGCCCCCGCCGCGACCTGGCCCGCTCAGAGGGAGGACGTCGCCGCCGCCGTCGCCTTCGTGAAGGAACACGCGGCAGCCTGGGCCGTCGACGCCCGCAGGCTAGTGATCATGGGCCGCTCCGCGGGGGGCCAGATCGCGGAGGCGAGCGCGTACGCGCTGCGCGACCCCGACGTGCGGGGGGTCGTCGCCCTCTATGCGCCCGCGGACATGAACTTCGCCTGGGAATGGGGCAGGGAGGACGACGCGCTCAACTCCCCGTGGCTGCTTCGCCGGTTCCTGGGCGGGACGCCGGAGACCGCCAGGCAGGCCTACGACAGCGCGAGCGCGATCCTCCTTGTGGACGCGAAGTCGCCGCCGACCCTCCTCGTCCACGGCGGGGTCGACACGCTCGTCTGGAATCGCCAGAGCGAGCGGCTTGCCGCGAGGCTTACCGAGGCCGGCGTCGCGAACCTGCTCGTGTCGATGCCCTGGGCCGCGCACGGCCTCGAGTACAACCTGAGCGGCCCGTCCGGGCAGCTGACGACCTACTCGGTGGGGTGGTTCCTCGGGGCCGTTTGCCGGTGACGGACCTGTTGCGCTCGTGTGACGAACGGCTATCGTGTCTCGTCAACCGGCCTATGGAAGACGAGCTGCCCCAGAAACGCCGCCTTTCGCTCAAGCCGAGGGAGGTGGAGCCCGTCGACAAGGTCTCCCGCCCGGGGGACGGGACGGCGATAAGCGTGAAGCTGATCCACATTGAGAACCAGCTTGCGGCCGACAGGCCGCCCGGCTCCTGGCAGGGCGACCTAATGACGCCGCCGCCCGGGTTTGGGGAGAGCGAGGGCGGGCCCTCGCCGTTCAAGCCGAAGGATGTCACCCCGATCGACACGCCGTCCGGGCCCGGCGGCGAGGACGCCATCAGCGTCCCCAACATGCTTCACGCCAACCGCGCCGCCGCGGCCGCCAGCACGCCGGAGCTGATTGCGATGCCGCCCCGCAGGAGATCACGGAGGCACCGCGACTTCATCGTGCTCCTCTGCGGCGCGGCCCTCTCCTTCGGCGCGCTCGCCACGGTCTTCAGGCAGGACGGGCAGATGGTGGCCCTCGGGCTTTTCGGAATTGTGTTCACCACGGTGATCCTCGCATGGATCATGTACGGCGTGATGGACAGATACTGAGACCATGGAAGACGAGAAGCCCGACACCCGGCACCTTGTGCTGAAGCCCAAGGAGATCGAACTCACCGAGGAGCGGTCCCGGCCGGGCGACGGCACGGCGATCAGCGTCCAATTGATCCACAGGCAGAACGTCCTGGCCGAGGAGAAGGCGGCGAGGGACAGGCGCCGCGGGCGCGACCTTCCCCGTCCGCCCGCGGCCGAGCCCGCCCAGGCGCTGCCGCCGGTGTTCAAGCCGAAGGACATCGTGCCGACCGACCCTCCGGCAAAGCCGGGCGACGAGGAGGCGGTCAGCGTCCCCGACATCCTCCTCGAGAACCAGATCGCGGAGCACCGGTCGGGGTGGTGGCGCGTCAAGGGCGGGAAAAAGCGCCGGTCGAAGAGGAACAGGGACTTCATCCTCGTCGTCGGGGGCCTGGACCTTGCGATCGCCGTCGGGATCAAGGTGATGTCCAGCACCGTGAGCACGATCTACGGGATCGCCGGGATCACGCTCATCACCTCGATGGTCGCCTGGGTCATGTTCGTCGTTAACGACGACTACTAAGCCGTAACGAGATCTTAACGGGCGCCCGGGGCGCGGCCGCACAAATCCGGCTGGAATCGCCGGGGTGGCCTGCGATCATCAAGCCATGCGATACCATACAAGATGCCTCCTCCTCGCCGCCGGCGGGCTGCTGGTGCTGCCGCCGGCCGGAAGGGCGGATGAGGCTGCGCCGGCCGCCGCCTCGCCGATGGACGCGCTGGCGGCGAAGCTCCCCCCCGAGGTGGGCGCCGCCGCGAGGAAATGGCTCCACGAGGACGACAAGGACCTGAGGGCCCTCCTCGCCTTTTCCCCGGCGGAGCTCGAGCAGGAGGCGATGGTCGCCCTTGCCGGCGAACCCGCGGCGGCGGACTTTGTCCTGGGGCGCATGCCGGACGAGACCGCGAAGACGGACCGGCTCATCCTCAAGGTCATCGTGGTCGACTCCCACTGGGTCGGCGAGCCCGACCTCGCCGGCAGGCTCGGGAAGCTTGCGGAGGCCGCGGCCGACCCCGACCTCATGCTCTCCTACCTGGATGCGCAGCGGCGCATCGAGGTGAGGATCCAGCGCGCGCTGCTCTCGGACAGGCTCGCCGCGGCCCGCAAGGACGGCGACCCGAAGACCGTCGAGGCCCTTTCCCAGGCGGACGAAAGGCTGCTCATGATCGAGCGCGGGGCCTCCATCCCGGGATACATGAGGAGGCCGCCGGCCGTGTTTGCCGCGCTTCCGGCGGCAACGCCCGTCCGCGTGGTGGGCATGGGCGACTTTGGCTCGGGGACCCAGGCCCAGAGGGACGTCGCGGCGGCGATCGTCCGCATGGGCGGGGCGAAGCCGTTTGATTTCGGGCTGACCTTCGGCGACAACTTCTATCCGTCGGGGATGACAAGCACCAACGACCCGCGGTGGAGGGACTGGTGGGAGGCGCTCTACGGCCCGCTCGGCGTCACCTTCTACCCCACGCTGGGGAACCACGAATGGTACTCCGACGACGGAGCCGCCGCCGAGATCGAGTACCGGAGCCCGAGCTGGAGGTTCCCGTCCCCCTACTACTCCTTCACGGCGGGCCCCGTGCAGTTCTTCGCGGTCGACACGTCCGAGATCTCCGAGGCCGAGGTCATCTGGCTGGACAGGGCCATCGCCGCAAGCACGGCCAGGTGGAAGGTGGTCTACGGCCACCACCCGATCTTTGCCCCGGAGAAGAGCGCGAAGAGCGGGGCGTACATGAAGTACATGCAGGCGCGCCTCTGGCCGGTCCTGCGCGGGCGCGTGGACGCCTACCTCTGCGGACACCAGCACGCCATGGCGCACATGGACCCCGTCGAGGGCGTCCATTTCTTCATGAGCGGCGGCGGCGGGGCCGCCCTCGGGAAGGTGTCAAAGAAGGCGTCCGGCGCCATCTTTGCGGAATCCACGTTCGGGTTCCTCACGCTTGAGGCCGACGAGGCGGCGATGAAGATCGGCATCTTCGACACCGACGGGAAGCCGTTCGACTCCGAGACGATCACGAAGTGACCGGGGCGTGGAAAACGCTGGCGCCTGCTGAAGCTTAGTGGCTAAACAACAACAATCGGCCGTCAATGTCTTGGCCCTGTGGGGGCCGCTGCTGCGCGCGAATCTCGAATTCAAGACAAGGCGGGTAATGGGAGTCTTCGAAAGAAAGGGAGGAGGATTTGTCCGGCCCCGAAGCCATCTACTGCGTCCGCTTCTTGTATTCGCCGACAAACTGCTCCAGGTCGGCGGCGGGAATCTCGGACACGGCAAGGAAATTGAGCCCCCCGTTGGTCCAACCCTGCGCGCTAAAGCCGCTTTCGCTTGCGCTGCTGGGCGGAGGGACCGCGTCGCGTGCGGGCCATACGAAGACATTGATAGTGTGGAGTCGCCTGCGAAACACGAGTGCCGCCGCCGTATGGCCGTCGATTTGATCCAACCGGCCTCCCGCCAGCGGAAAGCCTATGTCCGCCAGGTCAACCACCGGCGGCGAAAAATCGAGCTTTCCCGCAAACCAGGGCTTCACGGTGTGCCGGTCGGTGGAGATCACATCCATCAGGTGGTTGGCCTGCAAGGAACGCATGTGTTCGGCGAACGCCTCTTTCGCCACTGAGGCGGAGCGAGCGCGGTGGCCTCCCCAGGAATACCCTGCTAACAGGGCGACGGTCACGGAAACTGCGAGGCCCGCAAGGTTCCACCGCTGCCATGCGACCGGAAAGCGGATGGGTCTTTGCTCCGCTGTCTTTTGGGCCTCGGCCTGGAGCGAGGCGCGTATCGATTCCCTAAGTGCTTGCGAAGCATCGAAGCGCGGCAGGGCCTCACGGATGCGGGTCCGGCGCGCTGCGATGCCCTCGGAGAGGCGCAGGCACGCGGGGCACGCCTTCAAGTGGGTCTCAAGCTCGATGTGGCGGACGAGGTCGAGCTCGCCGTCGGCGTAGGCTTCGAGCAGGAGGTGGCTTTCGTCGCAGTTCATGGGCTTGTGCTCTCGCTCAAGGCCGCCAATTCCGTCTGCAGTCTTCCGCGCCCTCTTGCCAGCCGGGACATCACGGTGCCGAGCGGGATCTCGGCTACGCCGGCAATCTCGCGGTAGGAAAGCCCCTCGACGTCGTGAAGCACGATCATCTCCCGGTATTCCGCGGGCAGGCGTTCGAGTGCCTGGCGGAGCAGCTCACCCTTCACCTCGAGCCAGGACTGAGCATTCGCCTCACCCAAGTCCTGGGGGGAGCCGTGGAGATCCTCCTCAAAGGCTACCTTCGGGAGCTCCCGTTTTCCCTGGCGCAGGTGCGAGTAGCACACGTTCCGGACGATCGTCAGGAACCATGCGCGGCCGTCGGTGCCGCGGAACCCGCCGAAGGAGCGAAATGCCCGCAGGCAGGCCTCCTGCACCGCGTCTTCGGCGTCGTGCGGGTTTCTAAGCAGCCAGCGGGAAAGATTATAGGCGGAATCCAAATGGGGCAGCATTAGCTGCTCGAAAGTCGACGTCTCTGTGGGAGCGGAGGCTTCCATTAGAATGATAACGCCATGAGGAGTGGGTTTATTCCCGGAATGAGCGAAATAGTTTTTATTCGCTTTCGGCGGAATAATCCCGAGCCGGCCGCAGTATACAACGGCAAAGGCGCATTGCGCTCCTTCCTCAGAACAAATCAACACGAAAACAGAAACCACCATGAACGATCATATCCTGCACGACCACAACCACGACGGAATCGACCGCAAGGGATTCCTCAAGTGCATGGCTTGGGCCGGCACAGGCGTCATTTGGACCCTGAGCAGTGGTGTCCTCACGTCGAGGGTCCTTGGCCAGACGCCCGCTCTCGAACTGCCGGCCACCCCCCCTGTGGGCACACTGAACTTCGTGCAGATAAGCGACAGCCACATCGGCTTCAGCAAGCCGGCCAACAAAGACGTGACCGCGACATTCCGCGAGGCGGTCTCCCGGATCAACGCCCTGGCCGTCGCGCCCGAATTCCTCATTCACACCGGGGACCTCACCCACCTGGCCGAGGAGGATGAGTTCGACGGCCTCTCGGAGATGCTGAAGGACTGCAGGACGAAGCAGGTGTTCTACGTCCCCGGCGAGCACGACATCCTGAACGACAACGGCGCGGCATACCGCGCGCGCTTCGGCAAGGGAAGCATGGGCTCGGGCTGGTACAGCTTTGACCAGAAGGGCGTGCATTTTGTCGGGCTGGTGAACGTGGACGGGGTCACCGAGGGAGGCCTGGGCATCATGGGAGAAGAGCAGCTCGCATGGCTCGCCAAGGACCTCGGCGCCATCTCCTCGGAGACCCCCGTGGTCGTCTTTGCCCATGTGCCTCTCTGGGAGGTCTATCCGAAGTGGGGCTGGGGCACCGCCGACGGCGCGCGCGCCCTGGCCCTCCTGAAGCGGTTCGGGTCGGTCACCGTGCTAAACGGCCACATCCACCAGGTCGTCCAGAAGATCGAGGGCAACATCACCTTCCACACCGCCCGCTCGACCGCGTTTCCGCAGCCCGAGCCGGGCACGGCGCCCAAGCCGGGCCCGATGCTCGTCGACGCCCCGAAGCTCCGGTCGTTCCTCGGCCTCACAAGCGTCTCCTATATCGAGAGCCATCCCACGCTCGCAATCGTCGACTCAACCCTTGCCTCCACTTGAGCGATGTACTCGGAAAACTGGGCGAAGATGCATGGGGCGACCGTGCATTTTCCGATAGCGCTGATCCTGTGTTCTGGAGCGCTGGACGCATTGGGCTTCTTCTTTCCCGTCCCTGCGATCCGGCGCGGGCTTCACGCGGCGGGCTACTGGACGATGATGCTCGGCGCTGCCGGAACTGTGCCTGCTGTCGTCTCCGGCCTCGTGATGAGCAGAGGAGTCATGCTCGGGCATGACACCCTGAGGCTTCATCATCTGTTCGCCTGGCCCGCATTCGCGCTCATCATCGGCCTGGCGACCTGGCGGGCGCTCGCGAGCGACTTCACAGCCAAAAAGGCCCCCCCCGGCTATCTTGCGGGAGCGGGCCTTGCCGCGGTCCTGGTGATGGCCGCCGGCTACTACGGCGGCGAGTTGATGCTCGGGCACTAGGAGCTATATGGAAGATTCCGTCACACCATCGCCCGAGTGGGGCGAGGGCCCGAGGTTCTTCCTTGCCGCCTTCGCCGGGGCCCTCGCGCTGGCCTCGGCCTACGGCTTGTCGCTTGGCCTGCGCTACCTCGAGTCAAAGGCCTCGCATCAGCAGCCGACCCCCGAGGTCTGGTTCGAAACGCCCACCCCGAGCTCGCCGGCCCTCATTAAGCAAGGACGGGTCTTGTTCCTCGCGAGCTGCGCGCACTGCCACGGGGCCGACGCCACGGGCGACGAGGGGCCCGACCTCCATGACGTCTGGGTGAGTGACCGCTATATCTCAAACATCATTACCTATGGGATCAAACACGAGATGCCCTCCTTCAAGAAGAAGCTGGGGCATGACGAAATCATCAGGCTGACGGCCTACGTGCGCTCCCTGGATTGATGCGGCGCATCTTAGAATGGGCACACGCCACCAGTGTCGAATTTCCGATGAATTTGCCGCCCAAGAGATCCCGTTTCGGGCAACCCATCCCCCCCTCCGCGTTGCTTGCGGCGGCGCTCGCGCTCTGCGTGCCGCGTCCATCCGCCAGGGCCGAGGATTCCATCACGTATAATTTCGAAAGCTACAGGGAGGAGGACGGGCGGATCACTGTCGAGACCCAGAGCAGCTCGGTGAACCAGGACGTCGCCGCGAATGGCCACCTAGACCTCACCGGGACGATTGACGCGGTCTCCGGGGCGACGCCGACCGGACGCCCCGCCGCGGCCGGAAGCGACCAGGTGGAGATGACCGAGATTAGCAGCCGCCGCAAGGCCTGGAGCGGGGACTACTCCGAGCAGGTCGGCAGCTTCAACGTGGACGCGGGATTCGCCGAGAGCCGCGAGAGCGACTACGTGTCATTCGGCTGGTCGGTCAATGCGCTGGCTGATTTCAACGAGAAGAACACGACGCTCCGCCTCGGCGTTGCGGGCACGGACGACCGCGTCGAGGTGCTATTCGAGCCCGCGTACCTTCCCAAGCACACGCACAGCGCGATAGTCGGCGTTACTCAGCTGCTCAATCCGCTGACATTCGTGAGCGTCAATGTCACCCTGGCGGACGCGAATGGGTACCTGGCCGAGCCGTACAAGATCGTCGAGAAGTCGATCGAGATTCTCCCGAGCGTGTTCCTGCAGGAGGCGTTCAGCGAGAACAGCCCGAATAAGCGCAATTCTGAATCCGTCTACACCTCGATAAACCGCTCCGTTCCGAAGCTGCGCGGGGCCGTTGAAGCGAGCTACCGCCTCTATTCGGACTCGTATGGCATTGTCGCGCACACCCTCGCGCTCTCATGGCAGCAGCACGTCGGTTCCAGATTGGAGCTGGAGCCCTCTGTTCGCTATTATGTGCAGAGCGCGGCCAGGTTCTACCACTACAACCTGGACGACACGCCAATTGTGCCTACCCGCATTCCCACGGGATCGGGACCGTACTACACCTCGGACTTCCGGCTCTCCGCGGAGGATGACTACAAGTATGGGCTCAAGGCGACATGGAAGGCGGCCGAGCGCATTCAGCTCGTGGCCTCGTATGAAAGGTTCGTCATGAACGGCCGCGATGGCGTCACCTCGGCAAGCGCCTATCCGCGTGCCGGCATATCAACCATCGGTGTGAGGTACACATGGTGAGCTTTGGCACACGATTGGCCTGGATTGCCTTCGTGATGGCGGCGTTGTCCGCGCCGTTGCATGCGCAGGTCACGCCCGGCAATGCGTTTCCGTCGCTCGCTGCGGCCGGGCTTAGCGGCGGGAGGCTTCCGGAGACGGCGGGCAGGGTCGTGCTTGTCGATTTCTGGGCATCATGGTGCGGGCCCTGCAAGGCGTCCTTCCCGACATATTCCCGGCTTCAGTCCGACTACGCGGCCCGCGGACTGGTTGTCGTGGCTGTAGGCGTCGACGACAGCCTTTCCGCATACCAGGGATTCGTGGCCACGCTGAAGCCGGCCTTCGCCACGCTTTACGATTCCAGGCGAAAGCTGGTCAGCGTGGCTCAGGTTCCGACGATGCCGACAAGCTATCTCTTGGATCGCAGCGGCAGAGTGCGCTTCATGCATCCGGGTTTCCATGGGGACCAGACGGAGCGCGAGCTCCGCAAGGAGATAGAGGCCCTCCTGGGCGAAAAATCCGTATCCCAATGAAATCCGATCATGCGAAGCTCTGTCTTGTCGCGGCCCTGGGTGCATTGCTCCTAGCCGGTTGCTCAACCGCCTCGGCGGTGCGGGTGCGCCCATGGGAGCACGCGGCCCTGGCCGACGATACGATGAACCCAGACCGCGATGCGCTGGGCACGGCGATGACGGAGCACGTCTACTTCGCGCGCGAAGCCGCCTCGGGCGGCCGCGGCGTCGGCGGCAGCGGATGCGGATGCAACTGAAAAAAAGCGCATGAATCAACTGCGGCGCGACCAAAATTATCCTGCGATTGAACACCAAATATTAAACCCGGAATAAACAAAATGAAACTCCCAGCCTACCTCCGACCCTATTGCGGTTGGATGAACCTGTCCGTCACAACCCTAGTAGCCCTGCTCCAGCGCACGCCCGTCCTTCGCGTCGCCGCCGCGGTGGACGAATTCGTGGCCTCGTCGCCAGTCGGGACGGCCCTCAAGTCCGCGGCTGCGGCCGCAATCTCGCTGGGAGCCATCGATTCGATGGCGGGCGCGACGCTCCTTGCGACGACGGTAACCCAGTCGCCGAGCGGCGCTCTGCCCACGTTTGACGCCACCGTGGGGGTCGAAATCACCCCGCTTGGCTTCACGATCACAAACTCGATCAACATTGCATCGTGGACGGTGACGGGAAGCATCCCGCCCGGACTCCACTTCACGACCGTGGAATCGCCGGGGATCGACCTGACGGGCCCGGGCAACCTCGACGCGACGACGCCCGGCACTCCATCAAGCACCTACTCATCGGGATCTTCCGGCAACAACACGACGACCCCGATACTGGTTGGAACACCGACAACTGCGGGGACCTACACCTTCATGATACAGGGCTTCGCGGAGGCCAATGAGAAGGGCGGGGCGGGAATTGCGGGCTTCGTTGGGACCGGAATCTCATCCGTGTTTCCTTTCACAGTCGTGGTGGCTTCCGCCACGCCGGCGCCCACCCCCACTCCGACACCCGTTGTGACAACCGCTCCCGTGTTCACGGCCCAGCCCATATCGGTCACGGTGACGGGCGGCACGGTTGCTTTGAGCGCCCTGGCGAGCAATTCGCCGACATACCAATGGATGCTCAACGGCACAACGCCGGTGCAGGGCGGCGCGGGGCCGATCCTGGAGTTCGCGGATGCCACCATGGCTGTTGGCAGCTACACTTGCGTTGCTACCAATTCGGCGGGAAGCGCCACAAGCAGCCCCGCGACGATTTCGCTATCCAGCACGACCGACATCGCGCGCCTGGTGAACATTTCATGCCGGGCGCAGGTCGGCACCGGAAGCGGCATTCTTATCGTCGGGTTCGTGGTAGGTGGGCAGGGCACAGCCGGCTCGGAGCCGCTGCTAGTGCGAGGGTCGGGACCCGCGCTGGCCACATTCGGCGTCGCCGGGACGCTTCCCGACCCCGAGCTGCAGGTCTATTCCGGCAGCACCCTCATTGGCATGAACGACGCTTGGGGTGGAAGCTCCGCGATTGCCGCGGCCGCCGCCGCGGTAGGCGCCTTCCCGTGGACAGTCACGTCGAGCAACGACTCCGCCCTCCTTGAGAACCTCCAGGGCGGCCCGTATACGGCTCAGGTCTCCGGTCAAAGCAACGATTCCGGGGTGGCGCTGGCCGAAGTATATGATGAGACCCCTGCGGCCGACTACACACCGTCCTCGCCACGCCTGGTAAACATATCGGCGCGCGTCGTGGTGGGAACGGGAGGCAACATCCTGATCGCGGGCTTCGCAATTGGAGGCTCGACGTCCAGAACGATGCTCATCCGCGCCTCCGGCCCGGCGCTCGTTCCCTTCGGCGTGCCGGGGACGCTCCCTGATCCGCAGCTCGGGCTTTACTCGGGGTCCACGCTTCTGGACGGTAACAGCGGGTGGGGCGGAAACGCCGACATCGCAAGCGCTGCCGCGGCCGTGGGTGCGTTTGCTTGGTCCAACCCGTCGAGCAACGACTCGGCAATTCTTGTCACTCTGCCCCCTGGCGCCTACACGGCGCAGGTTTCAGGCGCGAGCGGGGACACGGGCGTCGCATTGGTTGAGGTTTATGAGGTGCCGTAATCGAGCCACGCGGAAACACGCCCCTAAGACCAGCGAACCCCCTCGCCGTCACTTCTGGCCGTCGGGATGGCCCCCGTCGAGGACCACCTTCCAGCCGCCCCCCGCCTGGCGCCTCCAGACCGTGACGTAGGTCCCCATCTGGACGAGGGGTCCCCTCGCCATCGGGACCGTCAGGGTGTAGCGGCCCCAGGTGTAGCCGAGGTCGCCCGATTCGGCCGCGGCGACGTACGACGGGAACCACGTGAGCTTGGCCGTCGGGGGAAGCTGCATGAACTCGGCCTTCACGCCCTCCGCCCCCTGGGGTAGGACGCTGAGCAGCTTGGCGTCTGTGACGAAGTATGCGAGGCAGGCCGCCTTCGGCCCCTCCTTCTCCGAGAGCGCGCTGAAAGCCTTGTCGGCCGCGAGGATCTCGTCCCTGGCCCGCCCGGGGCCGGACTCCGAGCAGCCCGAAAGCAGCGCGAGGGCGGAGGCCAGGACGACTGCGGCGCACGGGTTCATGGACGGGGCAGGATGCCCCCCGGGCGGCCCCTTCGCAAACCCTATCCGGGGGGCCATGGGCGGCTTGCCCTCGGCCGCCGCAGCGGCTTCTCTCCTGCCATGAAATCGTTGCGGGCAATACTTCCTGTGCTGACGGCGCTGGCCCTGCTGGCCCCCGCCGGCCGCGCGGCGCCGGAGGGCCTGATGGGGTTCAAGTCCGCCTCATCGGCGGCCGAGCTGGAGAGCGAGAAGGCGTTTGACGCGGCGATAGACCCGGCGGAGATGCGCTCGTGGCTTGAGCAGCTTTCGGGCGAGCCGAACCAGGTGGGCTCGCCCCACGACAAGGCGAACGCGGACTTCCAGCTCGCCAAGTTCGGCGAATGGGGATGGGACGCGCACATCGAGACGTTCTACGTCCTCTACCCGACGCCGAAGAGCGAGACTCTCGAGATGGTGGCCCCCACGCCCTTCAAGGCCAAGCTGTTCGAGCCGCCGGTGGAGGGCGACAAGACATCGGGCCACACGGGCGGGCTGCCCCCCTACAACGTCTTCTGCGCCGACGGGGACGTGACGGCGGACCTGGTCTACGTGAACTTCGGGATGCCGGCCGACTACACTGAGCTCGAGCGCCGCGGCCTCGACGTCAAGGGCAGGATCGTGATCGCCCGCTACGGCGGCGGCTGGCGCGGGCTCAAGGCCAAGCTCGCGCAGGAGCACGGCGCGGTCGGCTGCATCATCTATTCCGACCCGCACGAGGACGGCTACTGGGCGGGTGACGTCTACCCGAAGGGCGGCTTCCGGCCCGAGGACGGCGTCCAGCGGGGATCGGTTGCCGACATAACCCAGTATTCCGGGGACCCCCTGACCCCGGGGGTCGGGGCCACGAAGGACGCGAAGCGCCTCGCGATCGCCGACGCGAAGACGATCCTGAAGATCCCGGTCATCCCGATCTCCTACGGCGACGCGAAGCCGCTCCTCGCCGCGCTCGAGGGCCCGGTCGCGCCGCCGGCGTGGCGCGGCGCGCTTCCGTTCACGTACCACATCGGGCCCGGCCCGGCCAAGGTGCACCTTGCGATCGCCTCGGACTGGAGCCTGAAGCCGGTCTACGACGTGATCGCCGTCATGCAGGGGTCAACCTACCCGAACCAGTGGGTGATCCGCGGCAACCACCACGACGGATGGGTGTTCGGGGCCTGGGACCCCCTCTCCGGGCAGATCTCCGTGATGGCGGAGGCGAAGGCGATCGGGGCGCTGGCCAAGGCGGGATGGAAGCCCAAGAGGACGCTCGTCTACTGCAGCTGGGACGGCGAGGAGCCCGGCCTCCTCGGCTCGACCGAGTGGGCCGAGACGCACGCGGACGAGCTCAGGGGGAAGGCCGTACTCTACGTCAATTCCGACACCAACGGCCGCGGCTTCCTTTCCTTCGGCGGAAGCCACGCGTTCCAGCACCTCGTGAACGAGGCTGCGGGCGACGTCGCCGACCCGGAGACTGGGGCGAGCGTGCTTGAGCGCCTGCGCGCGAAGCTGAAGGTCGACGGCCGGAGCATGAGGATCGACGGCCGGGGCATGAACGCCAACGGGGAGGCCGAGGCTCAGCTCGCCGCCGCGGAGGCCGGCGGGGACCTGCCCCTTGAGGCCCTGGGATCGGGCTCCGACTACACGCCGTTCCTGCAGCACGTCGGCATCTCCTCGATTGACCTGGGATACTCCGGCGAGGACGCCGAGAGCGGGATCTACCACTCCACGTACGACTCGTTCGACCACTTCACGAGGTTCGGGGACCCCAAGTTCGAGTACGGCGTCGCCCTCGCCCAGACCGCCGGGCGCGTCATGCTGCGCACGGCCGACGCCGACGTCCTGCCCATGAGGTTCGCAGACCTCGCCGACACCGCGGCGCGCTATGTCGCCGAGGTGCAGAGGCTCGCCGACAGCGAGCGCGAGGACGCCAAGAAGCTGAAGGTTCTCCTCGACGCCGGGGCGTTCAAGCTGGCGGGCGACCCGCAGGTGACCTACCTGGCGCCCACGGCCCCCGGCGAGGTGCCCAGGCTTGATTTCAGGGTCCTCGCGGACGCGTCGGCCCGCCTGAGGAAGAGCGCGCGTGCCTACGATGCCGCCTTTGAGCGGTGCGCCGGCACCGATTTTCTCCTGCCCGCGGGCGAGGTCGCGGAACTGAACGTCCTCCTCCAGGGGCTCGAGCAGACCCTAACAAGCAAGGCGGGCCTTCCCGGCCGCGAATGGTACCAGCACATGCTCTACGCACCGGGGGTGTACACGGGTTACGGTGCCAAGACGATGCCGGCCATCCGCGAGGCCATCGAGCTCCAGCACTGGTCGGACGCGACCAGCTACATCCCGATCGTGGCGGCCTCGCTGAACGCGGCCTCGGATCGTCTCGACGACGCGGCCACCAAGCTGACGCCGCGCCTCGGAAAGCCCGTGCCCACGCCCGCCCGCGTGAGCGGGCCGAATGGCCCCCTTCCGCCGCCTCCCCCGGACGGCTGAGCATCTATGCGCGTTCCCAGGATCCTTCTGCCCGCACTCCTCCTTGCGTCCGCCGCGCTGCGCGCGGACCCGATCGCGGTCAAGGTGGCCGTCGTCGTCACCTTCGAGGTTGGGGCGGACCGGGGCGACACGCCCGGCGAGTTCCAGAACTGGGTGGAGCGCGAGAACTGGGTCCAGAAGATCGACGTGCCGGGCGTGGACCACCCGGTCCTCACCGATGGCAAGGGGACCATCGGCGTCGTGTCCGGCGCGACCGTGCGCTGCTCGAACCAGATCATGGCGCTCGTCCTCAGCGGCAAGTTCGACTTCTCGAGGACGTACTGGGTCGTGAACGGCATCGCGGGTGTCAATCCGGCGCTCGCATCCATAGGCAGCGCGGCCTGGGCCCACTACGTGATCGACGGCGACGTCGCCTATGAGATCGACGCCCGGGAGGCGGACCCCTCGTGGCCCTATGCGGTCATCCCGATAGGCTCGACGGTCCCGAACCAGAAGCCGAAGCGCGAGGGCTGGGAGCCGGACATCATGGCCTACCCGCTCAACTCGAAGCTCGTCGACTGGGCGTTCGCGTTCACGAAGGACACGCTGATCCCGGACACGGACGGGATGAAGGCCTACCGGGCCACCTACTCGGGCTTCCCCAACGCGCAGAAGCCGCCCTTTGTCCTCTGCGGTGAGACCTTCGGCTCCTGCCGCTACTGGCACGGCAGGGCCATGACCCATTGGGCGACCGACTGGACGCGCCTCTGGAGCGACGGCAAGGGCGAGTTCGCGATGTCCGACATGGAGGACCAGGGGATCGCGGCGGCGCTCACGCGCCTGTCGAAGATGGGCCTGGTGGACTTCCAGCGGGTGATGTTCCTCAGGACGGCGAGCAACTACTGCATGCAGGCGCCGAGCCAGGACGTGAACAAGAGCCTCCACGCGGAGTACGCGGGCTACCTTCCCTCGCTCGAGGCCGCGTACCGGGTGGGAAGCCGCGTGACCCACGAGCTGGCCGCGCACTGGGACAGGTACCGCGACACGCCGCCGTCCCTCGACTGAGGGCGCCGCCGAATGGCCACCACGGCGACCCAGGAGGATTTCCCGCCGGCGACCCGGAAGAAGCCCACGTTCCCGGTCGGCGAGGGGCTGCGCGGGTACCTGAACACCTTCAAGAGGGAGAGGGACCTTCCCGTCAGCTATGAGAGGCTGCGCGGCTTCAGCGAGGTGATCCCGCTCACGGACGCCGACGGCAAGCCGACGCTGTGGGACACCGTCATCTACGAACCGAACGAGATGCGCGCTCTCAACGAGGCCCTCAAGGAGGTCTACGCCCTCATCAAGGTCGACGGCGACATGTCCGTCGTCCAGCACCTCTACGCGGACCGGGTGGACTTCTGCACGTTCGGCAACTCCACCCCCTTCAGGATCCGGATCGTCAACGCGTACAACGACAACCAGGACTACTTCTACATCAAGAAGGCGGACGCGTCGCGCGTCTACGGCCTCGAGCTGGAGCACCTCCTGTCCCCGAACCGGCTCAACTTCATCACGCACGGGAGCACGCTGGTCGAGGAGCACATCCCCGGGGTCCCCGGCGACATCTTCATCAACCGCTGGCTGCACAGGCCGGACCTCAGCCCCGTGCGGGTCGCCAAGGAGCTGGTGAAGTTCAACGAGCGCTGCTTCGTGCGGCTGCTAGGCGACATGCGCTCCTACAACTTCGTCTTTGTCGTGACGCCGGACTTCGAGGACTTCCAGCTGCGCGTCCGGGCCATGGACTTCGACCAGCAGAGCTACAACGGCCGGAGGAACTTCTACCGGCCGCAGTTCTTCAAGGAGAACGCGCCCCTGGCGCTCTTCTGCGCGAGGCACCTGCGCATCGAGACGGCCAACCAGTACCTGCGCGAGGAGCAGACGCTGATGCTCCAGCGCGCCGAGCTCGCGGCCGGCCGCCTGGGCCTCCTCCTGGGCGAGATGGAGCGCGACCCGATCTCGCCGCCGGAGAAGGTCCACCAGCTGCGCGACTCGCTGGCCGAGCACTACGGGAGGAACGAGTACCTGCGCTGTGAGTCTATGGGAGCGCTCGTGCGCGAGAACCTGGAGTCGATCCGCCGCCACGTGGGGCGTCCCGCGCTGTCCGAGCTCATCCCAAACCTCAAATGAAAACAACCCCCTCCCGTGCCGCCCGAGCGGCGGCCCTTGCCCTCATGGTCCTCTCATTCGGGTGCGACAGCGTGTCCGTGCGCCAGCCAAGGACGACCCAGAAGGTCGTCCTGACGGCCAACCAGGCGGCGCCTGACGTCGAGGCTGGCGTCGTCTCCGCTGTCGAGATCATCCTCTCCCCGGGCCCGCCTGGAAGCGCGGGCTACGCCTGGGAGATCGCGTCCAACAACGACAAGGTCCTTGAGCAGATGGGCCAGCTGAAGCTTATGCCCGTGGAAGATGCGTCGGCCTCCCCGGGGGCCACCGTCTCGTTCTTCGTGCTCAAGACCGGCAAGAGCGTCCTTCGGTTTGTGCTGGTTCGCCCTGGCGATGCCGATGCGGTCCCCGCGGCGACGTGCGCGGTCACGGTGCGCGTTACGGACGACTGACCGCCGAAGCGTTCTCCCAGGGGCCAGGGCTGCCGGCGCCGATGCCGGCCTCCTCGCCGACCTCGGCCTCCACGGGCGGGAGCTCCTCGAGGGGCGCAAAGCGCTCGGATGAGAAGCCGAGCTCCTGCTTGCCGACGTGGAACGGGTCGGGGGGGTTGACGAGTTCCTCGAGGAGGAGGCCCACCGTCGCGGTGTCGCCGCCCTGGACGATCCTCTCGCGGCCGAGGAAGACCTCGCGGATCGTGTAGGTCCGGCCCTTTTCCGGCAGCTGCCTGTAGACGGCCTTGACGAATGCGCCAAAGGCGTCGTTCACGCAGACGACTTTCTGGCCCTTGATCACTCGATCCGGCCCTCGTCGAAGTCTAGGAGGTCCGGGACGCTCCTGATGTCGCCGGCCCGGTCAGCGCAGCCCATCGCCGCGAGCGCCTCGCCCAGGAACTCGCGGCCCGCCGGGGTCATGCCCTTCTGCACGAACTCCCTGTTCCACTTTGCCGCGCGCACGTCCGCCGGCAGCAGGCGCGCAAGGCCGGCCTCGATCTCCGGGTCATCCTTGGCATCGCGCACGACCGCCTCCACGGCCGCGGGGTCGATCCCGAGGTGCTGGCAGAGGAAGCGGTCCATGCCCCTCTTGAAGTTCTTCGCGTAGCTCGCGGGCAGCGCCCCGTGCTCCTTCACGTACTTGCACTTTGCGATGAAGCGCGGGAGGTAGAGGAGCCCGGTGCCGCGGTGCGGGATGTAGGGCGAGGGAAGGCAGGTGAGGACCTCTCCTGTGGATCCGGGGATGGGCTTTGACGGCATCTGGCCCAGACGATACATCCACGGGCCCCGCATGGACAAGTTTGCCCTTACCCGCTCGATCATTTCACAGCTTGAGGCCGAGCTCGCCCTGCAGACCGAGGCCGCCCTCGGCTCGCGCGACGAGGCGACGAACGAGGAGAGCCGGGCCGAGGACAAGTACGACATGAGGAGCCAGAGCGCGGCCTACCTCGCGTCGGGCCAGGCGAAGCTGGCCACGGACATCGCGGCGGCGCTCGCCGCGTGGAAGACGCTCACCCCCAGGGCATTCGGTCCGGGCGACGGGATCGCGGCCGGCGCGCTCGTCGTTCTGGAGGCCAAGGGCCGCAAGGCGGCCTATCTCGTGGGGCCGCATTCGGGCGGCCTCGAGGCCCGGGACGGCGAGTCCACGGCGACCGTGGTCACCGGGGCGTCGCCGCTCGGGCGCCAGCTTCTCGGCCGGCGGGTGGGGGACGCGGTCCAGATCGCCGACCGGCTCGGGCCGGTCGTGCACCAGGTCACATCCGTGGAATAGGGCCCTGGCGCCGGCTCAGGGGAGGTCCGTGTAGCCCATCAGGAAGCGGTCGCACTCGCGCGCCGCGCCTCGACCCTCGTTGATGGCCCAGACCACCAGGCTCTGCCCCCGCCGGCAGTCGCCGGCCGCGAACACCCCCGGGAGGCTCGTCGTGTACTTCTCGTGCTCGGCCTTGATGTTGCTGCGGGCGTCGCAGGCGACGCCCATCTCCTTGAGGAGCGCCTGCTCCGGCCCGAGGAATCCCATCGCCAGCAGCGCGAGCTGCGCCGGGCGCACCTTCTCGGTGTCGGCCTGCTCCCTCGGGATGAACTGGCCCTGCTCGTTCCTCTCCCACTTGATCTCGACGGTGACGAGCTCCTTCAGCCGGCCCTCGGCGTCGCCGACGAACCGCTTGACGGTGGTGAGGTAGACTCGCGGGTCGGCGCCGAAACGGGCGGCGGCCTCCTCCTGGCCGTAGTCCATCTTGTAGACCTTCGGCCACTCCGGCCAGGGGTTGTCGCCCGCGCGCTCCGCCGGGGGCTGGGGAAGGATCTCGATCTGCGCGAGGCTCCTGCAGCCGTGGCGCATCGCCGTGCCGACGCAGTCGGTGCCGGTGTCGCCGCCCCCGATCACGACGACGTCCTTGCCGCGCCCGTGGATGGCCGACTTGCCCGGGTCGCCGTCAAGCAGGGCCGCCGTGTTCGCGGTGAGGTATTCCATCGCGAAATGGACGCCCTTCAGGTCGCGGCCCTCGATCGGAAGATTGCGCGGCTGGGTCGCCCCCGTGCAGATCACGGTCGCGTCGTATTCCTTCAGGAATATCTGGGGCTCCACGTTGTCGCCGACGCTGGCGTTGCAGATGAACCTTATGCCGGCCTCCTCCATGAGCCGGATCCGGCGAAGCACCACCTCCCTCTTGTCGAGCTTCATGTTCGGGATCCCGTACATGAGGAGACCGCCCGGCAGGGGCGCGCGCTCGAAGACCGTCACGGTGTGCCCCGCGCAGTTGAGCTGTGCCGCGGCGGCGAGGCCCGCGGGCCCCGAGCCGATGACGGCGACCTCCTTGCCCGTCCGCATCCTCGGCACCTCCGGGAGCACCCATCCCTCGCTCCAGCCGCGGTCGATGATCGAGGCCTCGATGTTCTTGATCGTCACCGGAGTGCTGTTGATGCCGAGGACGCATGACCCCTCGCAGGGAGCGGGGCACACGCGGCCCGTGAATTCCGGGAAGTTGTTGGTCCGGTGCAGCCGGTCGAGGGCCTCCCGCCAGAGGCCCCGGAAGACGAGGTCGTTCCAGTCCGGAATCAGGTTGTTGATGGGGCAGCCGGACGCCATCCCGCTGACCAGCTTGCCGGTGTGGCAGAAGGGGACGCCGCAGTCCATGCAGCGGGCGCCCTGCTGGCGCAGCTTCCCCTCCTCCATGTGGTGGTGGAACTCGCCCCAGTTGCCGACCCGCTCGACGGGGGTGTAGTCCGCAGGCAGCTCCCGCAGGTATTCCAGAAATCCGGTTGGTTTTCCCATTTAGCTTCGGGGTTGGCGCAAGGTCAGTTGCCGCCCACCCGCGAGAGGTCGCGGGCATTCTCCTCGAACGCAGCCATCACGGCCTCGTCGCCGGTGAGTCCCTGGCCGTGGGCGCGCTCGATGCAGGCCAGCATGCGCTTGTAGTCGTTTGGCAGCACCTTGACGAACCGGGGCACCATGTTGTCCCAGTCGTCCAGGATGCGCCTCGCGCGGGCGCTCTTCGTGTAGGAGAAATGCTTCTCGACCAGGGTGCGGATCTCGGCGACCTCCGCCGGGGCCTCGAGGCCCTCGACGCCGACCATCTGGAGGTTGACGCGCGACCTGAAGGTGCCGAGCTCGTCGAGCACGTAGGCGATGCCGCCCGACATGCCCGCCGCGAAGTTCCTGCCGGCCGGGCCGAGGACGACGACGCGGCCGCCGGTCATGTACTCGCAGCCGTGGTCGCCGACTGACTCGACGACCGCGGTGACGCCGCTGTTGCGGACGCAGAACCGCTCGCCCGCGATGCCGCGGATGTAGACCTCGCCGCTCGTGGCGCCGTAGAGCGCGACGTTGCCGACGATGATGTTGTCCTCCGGCACGAACGTCGCCTTCTCGGGCGGGTAGACGATGATCTTGCCCCCGGACAGGCCCTTGCCGAGGTAGTCGTTGGCGTCGCCCTCGAGCATGAACGTCATTCCCCTGGGCATGAAGGCGCCGAAGCTCTGGCCCGCCGAGCCCTTGAAGAGGATGCGGATCGTGTCCTCCGGCAGGCCCTTCGCGCCCCAGGCCTTCGTGACCTCGCCCCCGGTGATGGTCCCGACGACCCGGTGCGTGTTCTGGATGGGCATCTCGGAGACGACCTTCTCGCCGCGCTCGATCGCGGGCTTGCAGAGGTCGAGGAGCACCGTCAGGTCGAGCGACTTCTCGAGGCCGTGGTCCTGCGGGATCTGGCAGAAGCGCCCGACGCTCTCGTCCATGTCGGGCTGGTAGAGGATGTTGCTGAAGTCCAGGCCCTTCGCCTTCCAGTGGCTGACGGCCTTGCGCGCCTCGAGCCTGTCCACGTGCCCAACCATCTCCTCGACGGAGCGGAAGCCCAGGTGGGCCATGAGCATGCGGACCTCCTCGGCGATGAAGCGCATGAAGTTGACGACGTGCTCCGGCTTGCCGGTGAACTTGGCGCGCAGCTGGGGGTCCTGGGTCGCGACGCCCGCCGGGCAGGTGTTCAGGTGGCAGACCCGCATCATGATGCAGCCGCTGGCGACGAGGGGGGCCGTCGCGAAGCCGAACTCCTCGGCGCCGAGGAGCGCGGCGATGACGACGTCCCTGCCGGTCTTCAGCTGCCCGTCGGTCTCGACCGCGATCCTGCTTCGCAGGTTGTTGAGGACGAGGGTCTGGTGGGTCTCCGCCAGGCCGAGCTCCCACGGGAGGCCGGCGTGCATGATTGAGGTCTGGGGCGACGCGCCCGTGCCGCCGTCGTAGCCGCTGATGAGGACGACGTCGGCGTGCGCCTTAGCGACGCCCGCCGCGATGGTGCCGACGCCGACCTCGGCCACGAGCTTCACGCTCACGCGCGCGAAGCGGTTCCCGTTCTTCAGGTCATGGATCAGCTCCGCCAGGTCCTCGATCGAGTAGATGTCGTGGTGCGGGGGAGGGGAGATGAGGCCCACGCCGGCGGTCGTCAGCCGGGTCTTCGCGATCGGGGGATAGACCTTCGTGCCGGGCAATTGCCCGCCCTCGCCGGGCTTCGCGCCCTGGGCCATCTTGATCTGCAGCTCGCGGGCGTTGACCAGGTACTCGCTCGTCACGCCGAAGCGGCCTGAGGCGACCTGCTTGATCGCGGAATTCTTGGAGTCGCCGTTGGCCTCCAGCACGTAGCGCGCGGGGTCCTCGCCTCCCTCGCCCGTGTTGCTCTTGCCGCCGATGCGGTTCATCGCGATCGCAAGGGTCTCGTGGGCCTCCTTGCTGATGGAGCCGTAGGACATCGCGCCCGTCTTGAAGCGCTTCATGATGGCCTCGAGCGGCTCGACCTCCTCGATGGGGATCGGCGTCGACGGCTTGAAATCGAGCAGGCCGCGCAGCGTGCAGGCGTTGACCGCCTGGTCGTTCACCAGCGCCGAGAACTCCTGGAAGACCTTGAAGCTCCCCGTGCGCACCGCCTTCTGCAGCTTGTGGATGGACTCCGGGGTGAACAGGTGCTGCTCGCCGTCCTTCCTCCACTGGTACTGCCCGCCGGACGGGAGCACGTGGCCGTTCACCGGCCGGTCGGGGAAGGCCGCATGGTGGCGAAGGAGGACCTCCTGCGCGATCACGTCGAGGCCGATGCCCCCCACGCGCGACGAGGTCCCCGTGAAATAGTGGTCGATGACGTCCTGCCGGATGCCGAGCGCCTCGAAGACCTGGGCGCCGCGGTAGCTCTGGATGGCCGAGATGCCCATCTTCGACATCACCTTGATGACGCCCTTCGTCGCCGCCTTGACCAGGTTCTTGCAGGCGGCCTTGTGGTCGACCTTCAGGAGCAGCCCCTCGCGGATCATGTCGTCGATCGTCTCGAAGGCGACGTACGGGTTGATGGCGCTGCAGCCGTAGCCGATCAGGAGCGAGAAATGGTGCACCTCGCGCGCCTCGCCGGTCTCGAGGACCAGGCTGACACGGGTGCGCAGGCCCTCGCGGATGAGGTAGTGGTGCAGGCCGGCTATCGCCAGGAGCGCCGGCACCGGCGCGAAGTCGCGGTTCACGCCGCGGTCGCTGAGGATGATGACGTTGATCTCGTCCTCCTCGATCATGCGCCGCGCCATGGCCGAGAGCTCCTCGAGCGACTTGGCGAGGCCCTTCTCCCCCCGCGTGACGCGGAAGAGGATGGGCAGGACGCCCACCTTGAGCCCGGGAAGGTTCATCCGCCGCAGCTTGGCAAACTCCTCATTCGTGAGGATCGGCGCCTTCAGCTCGACGCGGCGGCACGCCGACGGAGCAGGGTTGAGCAGGTTGCCCTCGGACCCGAGGCGCGTCTCGGCGCCGATGATGATCTCCTCGCGTATGCAGTCGATCGGCGGGTTCGTGACCTGCGCGAAGAGCTGCTTGAAGTAGTCGTAGAGGAGCCGCGGCCGGCTGGAGAGGACCGCCAGCGCGGCGTCGTTGCCCATCGAGCCGACGGCCTCGACGCCGTCCCTGGCCATGGGCGCGAGCAGGATGCGCTCGTCCTCGTTCGTGTACCCGAAGGCGATCTGCCTCTGCAGGAGCGTCTGGTGGTCCGGCAGCGGAATCTCCGGCGCGTCCGGGATGTCGCTCAGGTGAAGCATGTGCTCGTTGAGCCACTTGCGGTAGGGATGGGCGGACGAGATCGCCTTCTTGATCTCCTCGTCCTCGATGATCCGGCCCTGCGCGGTGTCGACGACGAACATGCGGCCGGGCTGGAGCCGGCCCTTCTGCAGGACGTTCTCCGGCTCGATGTCGAGTACCCCGGCCTCGGAGGCCATGACGACGAGCCCGTCCTTGGTCACGTAGAACCGGGACGGGCGCAGGCCGTTGCGGTCGAGCACCGCGCACATCTGGACGCCGTCGGTGAAAGCTATGGAGGCCGGGCCGTCCCACGGCTCCATGAGGCACGAGTGGTACTGGTAGAACGCGCGCCTCTCGTCGTCCATGCCCTCGTTGCCCGACCACGGCTCGGGGATCATCATCATCATCGCGTGCGCGGGCGAGCGGCCCGCGAGGATCAGCAGCTCGAGCGTGTTGTCGAACATCGACGAGTCGCTGCCGTTAGGGTTGACGATGGGCAGGATCTTCTTCGTGTCCTCGCCGAAGAGGTCGGACTCGAAGAGCGCCTCGCGGGCGTGCATCCAGTTGATGTTCCCCCTCAGCGTGTTGATCTCGCCGTTGTGGGCGATGTAGCGGTACGGGTGGGCGCGCGCCCAGCTCGGGAAGGTGTTCGTGCTGAAGCGGGAATGCACCAGCGCCAGCGCGGTCTCGACCGCTGGATTCCTGAGGTCCTTGAAGTACTCCTCGAGCTGCCCGGTGAGAAGCATTCCCTTGTAGACGATCGTCTTGAAGGAGAGGCTCGCCACGTACCACTGCTCCGCGCCGTCGAGGGTCGAGGTCCGGATGTCGGCGTAGGCGCGCTTGCGGATCACGTAGAGCTTCCGCTCGAAGGCCATCGGGTCGGGGGTCGACGGGCCGCGCCCGATGAACACCTGCCGGATCACCGGCTCGCTGGACTTGGCCGTCTCGCCGAGGGTCGAGTTGTCGACCGGCACCGTCCTCCAGCCGAGCATGACCTGCCCCTCGGATTGCACGAGCTGCTCGAAGCGCTCCTCCAGCCGTCGGCGCTTGATCCGGTCGCGCGGCAGGAAGATGAGGCCGGAGCCATAATCGCCGGGGCCGGGGAGCGCGATGCGCGCCGCCTTGCAGGCCTCCTTGAGGAACGAATGGGGCATCTGGATCAGCACCCCGGCGCCGTCGCCGGTGTTGGACTCCGAGCCGGCGGCCCCGCGGTGGTCCAGGTTCCTCAGGACCTGGATCGCCTGCTTCAGGATCCTGTTCGACTTGCGGCCCTTGATGTCCACGACGAAACCGACGCCGCAGGAGTCGTGTTCATACCACGGGTCGTAGAGGCCCTGCTTCGGGGGCAGGCCGTGGGAGCTGCGCGCCGCGCAGCGCGCATGGTCGGGGCTAGGGGGCATTGCTGGGAAGCGGGTTTCTCAAGCAGGGAGCATTTTTAGAGCCAAATCGCTGATAGTGTGGGTCGTGGTGAGATATATGGGGGCAAAAAAAGGGCCGGTACTTCCTTTTGGGAGCCGGCCCTGCGGAAACTCGGGTTGTTCAGGCAGGTACGCTCATCAAAAGAAGCGGATCGTTTTCGTGGCCATTTTGGCGTGCTCCTCGTCGGAGCAGCCCGCGTTCGTCGGTGCGTTCGCCGGGACCTCGGTCGGCTTGACCAGGTCGTTGCTCAGGAGGTAGTTCTCGACCTCCTCCCCGGAGACGTCGGCCAGCATCACTCCGTCGATCTCGACGCAGGGGGAGAGGGGCTGGCCCGACTTGCGGACCATGTCCGCGTAGCTTGCCCGGTCCCCGATGATGTCGATGTCCTCATAGGCGAGTGCGTGCTTGCGCAGCACGGCGCGGACGCCGTTGGACCAGCCGCAGGACGGCTTGAGATAGGCTTTGATTGTCATTCGGGTAATATGGACTCGGACAGAGTAAGCCGCAAGGTATAGGGCGCGATTCGTCGCGATCAAGCATCGTCTTCTGATTTTTTTACACGCGCCCCGCGCCGGGGCGGGGCAGCCCAGGGCCTTGCGAAGCGCGGGGGCAGCGCCAAGGCTGCGGCATCATGCCCAAGGTCATTCTTCTCCTGCTCGGATCAAACATCTTCATGACGGTCGCCTGGTACGGACACCTCAAGTTCAAGTGGCTGGAGGGGCGCCCGCTCTTTGTCGCCATACTCGTCGCCTGGGGCGTGGCTTTCTTTGAATACTGCCTCCAGGTACCGGCCAACCGCCTGGGCTACATGACCGCCCACATGAGCGGGTACCAGCTCAAGGTGATCCAGGAGGTCATCACGCTCCTTGTCTTCATCGTGTTCGCCTGGGTCGTGCTCAAGGAACGGCTCACCTGGAACTACGCCGCGAGCTTCCTGTTCATGATGCTGGCCGTCTACTTCGCGATGGCGTTCAAGCCCGCGGCCTAACGGCTCGCCGCGCCGACAGGCGAGACCGTGCCGATGGCCGCCGTCGTCGGCGCGAGCTCCTGGATCTCGATCCGGGTCAGCTCGGGATCGAAGAGGTTGATCGCCCAAAGATGGTCGGCGTCGACCGTCGGCAGGTGCTTGGCTTGGTTTGCGATGCCCCCGCGGTGCAGCGAACGGTAGGCGGCTTTGATGTCGCCGACATCGAATTTCACATGGTCGATCGCTCCCGCGGCCCACTTGTTCAGGGGCGGGTCGAAAAAGATCAGCTCGACCACCTCGCTGCGCCCCCCGGGAAGCCGGAACTTCACCATCGCGAGGCGCCCGTCCGCTCCGTCCATGCGAGCCGCCTCGGGCCAGCCCAGCGTGTCGCGGTAAAAGTTCATCGTGGCCTCGGCTCTCGATCGGTCCACGGCGAGGCCGAAGTGCTGGAGGTGCTCGCTGAACGGCGCGGGTGCCCCCGGGCGGGCGGCAGGCGCGGTCCATGGCTTCGCCACGCGGATCCTGTTGCCGGCGGGATCCACGAATTGCAGGTCCCAGGCGAGGGGACCCGCGCCGACGCGGTCCGCCGGCACGCCCCGGGCGCGCAGCGAGCGCCCAATCTCCTCGGGGCTGGCCGCCTCCAGCGTCACGTACTGCAGGCGCCGCGGCCAGCCGGCGTCCCGGACGACCAGGAATTCGACCCACTGGCCGGCGCCGACGGCGAACCGGGTCCTACCAGGCTCCTGCGGCGCTTCGGCAAACCCGGCTCCCAGCCCGTAAAACCGGCGCATCGAGGCCGCGTCGGCCGTCAGATAGGTGACACCGGCGATGCCGGAGACGGCGACAGGGGGCAGCTGACCGGCTGCGTCGCCTCGCGCGGCCAGCGGGAACAGAAGCGGCGCAGCCCCGAGCAGGGCGCGCAGGAGGCCCACGGACCATGGCCATGGACGATCGGAAAAATGTGGAAGGGACATCATGGGGTGGGAACCATGGGGTGGTAACGGGGGACTTCTTGCGGGCCGGGGGCCTTGCGGGAGCTCTTGCGGCGGTAGAAGGGAATGCCGGCGGGCGGCCGAATGCAAGGGGCTCCGGCAGCACGAGGCATCCGGGCGAACGAAAACTCGACGATGGCCCGGGCTTCGTGCTACTCGTCGTTTGCCATGGCCTTCCAACTGGTGGGCGCACTCTCCGGCGGACCGGGAGCGGTGATTGCGCCTGCCGCTGCTTCCAACAGGCACTCTTCCGGCGGATCCAGGTAACTTCCAGTCACAAAGAAGCGGGAAAACATGCACTCCGACGCCACAGCGCTCCTCTGCCGCAGCATCTGCGTGTCGGGGCTCATGCTCCTGCCGGCAGCGTTTGCCAGTCCGAATCGCGCGATTACGGTCACCGTTGGCGAGACGATCGAGATCACCAGCTCGAAACGGACCTGTTGGTTTCCCACGATCCATCGATTTTCCACGGGCGAGATTCTGGTCACGGTAAGGATGAGCCCGGACGAAGTGCACCCCGAGGGGGAATTCTCCGCGTACTGCATCTCGGCGGACGGGGGACAGACATGGGGCCAGCGGTACACCATGGGCGCGGGAGGCAATGTGGACGCCGCCTACACCCAGGTGCCTCCGCCCGACGGCACTCTCCTGTCGCTGAGTGGGGGCTATGGCTCCCCCGTCGCGTACCCTCCCGGGCAAGCGCAGACGTTTCATGTGGTCCTGACGGCGTACTCGCGAGGGGGGATGGAGTTCACCCAGGTCAGGGACGCCGTCCTGCGGCTCCGCGCGCCGGTTCGCCTGGAGCCGATGAAGCTTTTCGACCTCGGCACCAAGGATGTTTCAAAGCTGGAGATGGCACCCATGGTCACTCCGCAGGGGGCGATCATCGACGGCCTGAACGGGGACCTACTGGCGACCGTCTACTGCACGGCGGAAAAGGACGGGCGGCAGCTGTTGCTGCTGGCTCGCTCAAAGGACCGCGGAAAGACATGGGACGAATGCGGCATGATCGCCGGACTGGCTGTCAGCGAGAAGCCGACCAGCTGGATGGGCGATGAGGGCCCCAATGAGGCGGCCATCGTCCGTTTGGCCGATCAGCGCCTCTATGCGGTCTTCCGGACGGGCCAGGACGCTTTCCTGGGGCAGAGCTGGTCGTCGGACGACGGCAGGACCTGGAGCCTGCCCGTGTCGACGGGCCTGAAGGGGGTCGCGCCGCATCTCCGGAGGCTGAGCTCCGGCGTCCTGGTCTGCACCACCGGCCGGCCCGGCCCGGTCACAGTCTTGTTCAACGAGGATGGGCGCGGCGGGAGCTGGTCCCACGCGACCGAGCTGTTCCGGGGAAAGGGCACCCGCTATTCAGACGTGATCGAGGCGGAGCCGGGCAAGTTGCTCGTCGTCTACGACTGCGTGCCGTATGGCTGGCAGCCGATTCCCAATTCAGACAAGAACGCCAAGAACACGATCTACGGGACGTTTGTCGGGGTTCAGTAGCCCCGCCGAGGAGGCCTGGAGACGCCGGGGTCAACGAAAACTCGACGACGCCACGGGCTTCGTGCTACTCGTCGTTTGCCATGACGAAACCCCGGAAACCCCAGTTCTTCAGCGTTCCCCGCATCCCCTACGAGGGCCCCAAGTCCGCCAATCCCCTGGCGTTCAGGCACTACAACCCCTCGGAGATGATCGACGGCAAGTCTCTGAAGGATCACCTGCGGTTCTCGATCGCCTACTGGCACTCGTTCCGCGGAGTCGGCAGCGACCCCTTCGGGCCCGGCACGATCAAGAGGCCGTGGGAGGCGGGCAAGGATGCAATATCCGTCGCGAAGCGGCGGATGGACGCGGCGTTCGAGTTCTTCGTGAAGATCGAGGCGCCCTTCTGGTGCTTCCACGACCGGGACATCGCGCCGGAGGGCGCGACCCTCGCGGAATCGAACCGCAACCTGGACACGATGGTCGCCCACGCCAAGGCCCTGCAGAAGCAGACGGGGGTGCGCCTCCTCTGGGGCACGGCGAACCTCTTCTCAAACCCGCGCTACATGTGCGGCGCGGCCACGAACCCCGACGCCCACGTCTTCGCCTATGCGGCGGCCCAGGTGAAGAAGGCCATGGAGGTCACCCACGAGCTCGGCGGCGACGGCTACACGTTCTGGGGCGGGCGCGAGGGCTACGAGACGCTCCTCAACACGAACCTCAAGCGCGAGCAGGAGCACCTGGCGCGCTTCCTCCACATGGCTGTCGACCACGCCAGGAGGATCGGGTTCAAGGGGCAGTTCTACATCGAGCCCAAGCCCAAGGAGCCGACGAAGCACCAGTACGACTTCGACGTCGCCAGCGGCATCGCCTTCCTGCGCACCTTCGGCCTCGAGAAGCACCTCAAGTTCAACATCGAGACGAACCACGCCACGCTGGCCGGCCACTCGTTCCAGCACGAGATCGAGGTCGCCGCGGCCCAGGGGATGCTCGGCTCCATTGACGCGAACGCCGGCGACCCGCTCCTCGGCTGGGACACGGACCAGTTCAACACGGACGTGAAGGAGATAACGCTCGCCATGATCTCCGTCCTGCGCGCCGGCGGCCTCGGCAAGGGCGGCCTGAACTTCGACGCGAAGCTAAGGCGCCCGTCCATCGACCCCGAGGACCTCTTCTTCGCCCACATCGGCGGGATGGACACCTACGCCCTCGCTTTCAAGACCGCGCGCCGCGTCATCGCCGACGGCCGGCTGGACGGGTTCCTCGCCGACCGCTACTCGAGCTACGACTCGGGCTACGGCAGGAGCATCGAGGGGGGCTCGGTGGGCTTCCGCGAGCTGGAGAAGCTGGTCCTCACGAAGCTCGGCGAGCCCGCCCCGAGGAGCGGCCGCCAGGAATATCTCGAGAACCTGATCAACACGTACCTCACGGGGGGATGAGCGAATGAGCCTTTACGTCGGGGTCGACAGCGGCACGCAGAGCGTCAAGGCGATCGCGCTGGACCTCGACACCGGCAAGGTGGTCGCCGAGGCGCGCGCCCCACACCACCTGATTGAGGGCCTGCCGCCGGGCCACATGGAGCAGCATCCGCAGGAGTGGGTGTCGGCGATGGACGCCGCCATCGGCGAGGTCGCGTCCCGGATTGACCGCTCGCGCGTGCGCGGCATAGGCGTCTCCGGCCAGCAGCACGGGTTCGTGCCCCTCGACGAGAAGGGGGTGGTCATCCGCCCCGCAAAGCTCTGGTGCGACACGAGCACGGCGCCCGAGTGCGCCATTCTCACCGGCAAGCTGGGGGGCGCGAAGGCTGTCATCCGCAAGACGGGCATTCCCTTCCTGCCGGGCTACACTGCCCCTAAGGTCCTCTGGCTAAAGAGGCATGAGCCGGGCAATTTCAAGAGGCTGCGCCACATCCTCCTGCCGCACGACTACCTGAACTTCCACCTGACCGGGAACTACTTCATGGAGTTTGGCGACGCCTCCGGCTCGGCGTTCCTGGACGTGAGGAAGCGCACCTGGTCCGCGGCGGCGACGGACGCCGTGGACGGCCGCGTCGCGGACTGCCTCCCCGCGCTCTCCGCGTCGCACGAGTCGTGCGGGATGCTCCGGCCGCAGATCGCGAAGCGCTACGGGTTCCCGGCCTCAACCCTCGTCAGCGCCGGAGGCGGCGACAACATGATGGGGGCGATCGGCACGGGAAACGTGGTCCCCGGGGCCGTGACCGCGAGCTTTGGCACCAGCGGCACGATCTACGCGTTCTCAAGGAAGCCGGTCGTCGACCCCGCCGGTGAGATCGCGGCTTTCTGCTCGTCGACGGGCGGCTGGCTGCCGCTCCTCTGCACGATGAACGTGACGGGCGTCACGGAGCAGGTCCGCTCCCTTTTCGGCTGGAGCCTCTCGGAGCTGGAGACGGCGGCGGCGGGCGCCCCGGCGGGCTCCGGCGGGCTCATGCTTCTTCCTTATCTGGACGGGGAGCGCACGCCCAACATCCCCAAGGGGACGGGCGTGTACTTCGGGCTCAACCGGGGCACGATGGCGCAGGGGCACCTCGCGCGCTCCGCGATCGAGGGCGCGACCCTCGGGATGAACTACGGGCTCAGGAGGCTTTCCGCCCTGGGCGTGAAGGCCCGCGAGATCCGCCTGACCGGCGGCGGCGCGCGTTCCGGCCTCTGGCGGCAGATCGCGGCGGACATTTTCGGCGTCCCGGTCGTGGCGATGGCCCAGGACGAGAGCGCGGCCCTCGGAGGCGCCCTCCAGGCGGTGTGGTGCGACTCGCCGGGCCGCGGCTCGGGCGCCGCGCTCGCTGAACTGTGCGCAAGGAGCGTCTCCCTGGACGAGTCCACGCGCTGCGTGCCCGACCGGGCGCGCGCGGCCCTCTACAGGGAGCGCCAGAGGTTCCATGACGGCCTCGCGCTGGACCTGCGGCGGGCGTTCGAGGCGCGCTGAGCCTGGGATCGGAGACCGGCCCCATGTGCGTCCGCTACACGCTCCACAAGACGGACGCCGCGCTCGGCGCGATCTCGAGGGCGCTCGGCGTCCTTCTCGAGGTGCCGGAATGGTCGCAGCCCCGCTACAATGTCACCCTGACGGACACGATGCCCGTCGTCGCATGCGCCGAGGACGGGCCGGGCGTGCGCCCGATGAGGTGGGGGCTGGTGCCGCACGGCGAGAGGGCGAGCGCGAGGCCGCGCCTGCTCGCGAACGCGAGGTCCGAGACCGCGACCACGATGCCCGCCTTTAGGAAGGCCGTCGCGGCCAGGCGCTGCCTCGTCCCGGCCAATGGCTTCTACGAGTGGAAGGCCGTTGGGGGAGTGAAGCTCCCCCACCTCTTCACGCTCGCGGGCGGCGAGCCGTTCGCGTTCGCCGGGATCTGGGACCCCGCGGCGGACAGCCTGCCGGAGACCTACTGCATCCTGACGACGCAGCCGAACGCCCTCGTGGCCAGGGTCCACGACCGGATGCCCGTGATCCTGGCGGCCGAGGCCATGCTGCGCTGGATAGGCGGCACGCCCCTCGACGAGGGCGAATACAGGTCCCTTGTCAGGCCGTTCGAGCCCGGGCTCATGGAGTCCCGGCCCGTCAGCCGGTTCGTCAGCAACAGCCGGAACCAGGGGCCGCGGTGCCTGGACCCGCCGGAGGCGGTCCCGCCCGAGCCTGAGCTGGATTTCGGCTAGGCCGGCCCTCAGTCGACGTAGCGCTTGAGCATGGTCGTCGCCTCCCTTAGGCGGCGCCTGCGCTCATCCTCCCGGATCGTGCCAGCAAGGCAGTGCTCCAGGTGGTCCGCGATGAGCTTCTCAGCAAGGGACTTGAGCGCCTTCCTGGCCGAGACGAGCTGGTTCAGGACCTCGGCGCAGTCGTAGTCGCCGTCGATCATCTTCTGGACGCCCTTCAGCTGCCCCGTGATCTTGTTCATGCGCACCTGCAGCGCGCGCCGATCTGCCTCGAGGTTTCGCGGGGAGTGGGACATGGGACGCTTATTACAACCCGGCGGCCTCCCGACAACACCCTAATTTTTCGATTGCCACAAACATGGGGTATGGGGGCATACTCCTAGGCACAAATCCCTGCCCTGTCATGCAGAAAGAGCACCTGACCCACGACTGCCAGATCCACGAACTCGCCCCCGACCGCGGGACGGCCGAGAGGAACACGAGGCGGGTGATCGCGCTCACCGCCGTCATGATGGCGGTCGAGATCGTCGCCGGCTGGAGGTACCACTCCATGGCCCTCCTGGCGGACGGGTGGCACATGGGCACGCACGTGGCCGCGTTCCTGATCGCGGCGACGGCCTACGCCATGGCCCGCCACCACAAGGGGGACCAAAGCTTCACCTTCGGCACCGGGAAGATTGACGTTCTCGGCGGCTACACGAGCGCCGTGATCCTCGGGATCGTAGCGCTGTTCATGGCCGCGGAGTCGGTGATGCGCCTCTTCGAGCCGCTTTCGATCCACTACAACGAGGCTATCGGCATCGGGCTCGTCGGCCTCTGCGTGAACGTGGCCAGCGCGCTGCTCCTGCAGCATGGCCACGGCCACGGGCATTCCCACGGCCACCATCACGGCCACGAGCACCACCACGCCCATGGGGCAGAGAGTGCGGACCTGAACTTCAAGGCCGCCTACGTGCACGTGATCGCCGACGCTGTGACCTCGATCCTCGCGATCAGCGCGCTCGTGGCCGGAAAATACCTGGGATGGGTCTGGATGGACCCCATCATGGGGATCGTGGGCTCCGGTGTCGTGGCCCAGTGGGCGTGGGGCCTCCTTCGCGACACGAGCTCCATCCTGCTCGACCGAACCCCGCCAGAGACCGACCTGACGGCGGAGATCCGTAAGGCCGTGGAGGCGGACGAGGGCACCATGGTCACCGACCTGCACGTCTGGCAGGTCGGCGTGGGCCAGTATTCGGCGATCGTCTCGATCGCGGCGCGGGAGCCGAGGACCCCGGAGTATTACAGGCGGATCTTCAGCGAGCACGAGGAGCTGAGGCACGTCACGATCGAGATCTGCAGGCAGGGCGCGGCCAAGGCGTAGCCGCCTTGGGACGGCGCAGCCGCGGGGAGGGGAGTGGCCGGCGGAAGGACCCGCCGCGCCGCGGCGCGAAATGTCATTGTCGTCCCCCGGCTCCCAAGTTTCCATCCCGACCTATCCCGTCCCGTCCGACAAACCCTCCGGCATGACCGCGAATCACATGAAATCCATCCCGCTCCTCATTCTGCTTGCAGCCGCGATCCCGTGCGCCCGCGCGGGCGACCACGAGAGGGACTGCGCCGAGCTCGCCCAGACCGAGAAGAGATTCTGCGCCCAGGTCGCCAGCATCGGCCTCGACGACGCTTTCCTCGCCAACATGGCGGACGAGTGCTTCATCCCGTACAGGCTCAGCCTGACCCGCGCGGAATACGACTCCCAGGTGAAGGCGGAGCGCGCGAAGGCCGCCGTGCCCCACAAGCCGGGTCCGGACCCGACCTTCCAGCTTGTGTGGACGCCGTCCAAGGTCGAGGTCTCGAGGGACGGCACGCTTGGCTACACCTGGGGCCGCTACGACTTCACGACGCACGGGAAGGACGGCAAGGCGGCCGTGGACACCGGCATTTACCTCACCGTCTGGAAGAGGGATTCTGGCGGGGCATGGAGAATAGTCTTTGACGGCGGGCCCGAGCTCCCCACGGAAGCGGGCGCGGTCAAGGCGTTCCTCGCAAGGTCCGACCTGCCCCGGCCGCCCGGGCCCTGAAGGCCCGGGCGCCGGGAAGCGCGGGTCAGCGCAGGCCCCCGCTTGCGGCGAGCTGGTCGCCGGTCATCCAGCGCGAGTCCTCGGAGGCCAGGAACACGGCGATGTCAGCGATGTCGTCGGGCCGACCCGTGCGCCCGAGCGGGGTCTGCGGGATGAGAGCCTTCTCGAAATCGGAGCCGATGAAGCCCGCGGCAACCGTGCCCTCCGTCTCGACGATGCCGGGGCTGATGGCGTTTACCCGGATCTTCCTCGGCCCGAGTTCCCTGGCGAGGACGCCCGTGATGGCGTCGACGGCGCCCTTGGTGGCGGTGTAGACGGAGCTGCCCGGAGGCGTGATCCGCGAGACGACGGAGCTGATGTTGATGATGCTCCCGCCGTCGACCATGTGCTTGACGGCGGCCTGCGTGACCAGGAGGAGCCCCAGGACATTGACGTTGAAATGCCTGTGGAAGTCCTCCTCGGTGACGGCCTCGATCGGGGCGAACCCGTAGACCCCGGAGTTGTTGACGAGGATGTCGACGCGGCCGAAGGCCTTGATGGTGGCATCGATGATTCCCCGGGCCTCGGGGGCCTTGGAGACGTCGCCGCGAACGGCGACCGCCTTTCCGCCCGAGGCGGTGATCGCGGAGACGACGGTGTCGGCGCCCGACTTGCTGGTGGAGTAGTTGACGACGACCGAGGCGCCGGCTGCGCCGAGCGACTTTGCGATGGCGGCGCCGATGCCCTTGGATGCGCCGGTGACGACTGCGACCTTGCCTGTGAGCTTGCTCATGGGAGTGACCTTTTTATTTTTGGACTTATGTTGAGTTTCGGAACCGCCCGCGCTTGGCGGGCGGGGACCCGCCGCCGGGGGGCGGGGGAGGATCCCAATTGTTCCATAGTTCCGACAATATGAACTATTGCACAAAGAGTCAAGGCCGGTTAGGTTGAAAAGTCATGAGGCCCCTGATCCACCCTTCGGTAGACGACATCACCGTAGAGGCCATCCTCCATGCGCTCTCGGATCCCGTTCGGGTGGCGATCTTCGCCCAGGTCGTGGGCGCGGAATGCCCGCAGAGTTGCTCTGACTTCGCGAAGATCCTCGAGAGGGGCATCCCGAAGTCCACGCTCTCCCAGCACTTCAAGGTCCTCAGGGAGTCGGGCCTGGTCCGGAGCGAGCGCCACGGGGTCGAGATGCACAACACGTCCCGCTGTGCCGAGATTGAAAGGCGCTTTCCTGGGCTGATTTCAGCCATCACCAGGGCCCATCAGATCCAATCGGGCAGAAGTGCCGCCGCGAGAAGGCAAGCCAGCCGGGTTGCGAAAAGCGCGTAGGCAGCATGGGCGACGCGGAGGCGGGTGTGCGCCTGTCGCCGCCTGCATCGACCAGGGGAAAGATGAATTGAATATGCGGGCGCTGGGGCAGGAATCGTTTTTCAAGCACTGCCTCTGACTTCCTGCCAAGATGAACCCTGCCTGTGCCCAAGACTTCCCGATCCTGGGAAACCTTCTTCCCAATTGCGGATATCCCCGATCGGCCCCCGGATAATAATAGAATAGAAGCCTTTTCTAATCAATTCGTTACAATTGTATCCGGTTATGGCACGACGCGTGCGAGGTTTACGGATCGCATGAAGTTCGCATTCCGCCAACTGGCCAAGAGCCCGGGGTTTACAATCGTCGCGCTGCTGACACTGGCGATGGGGATAGGCGTGAACACCACGGCCTTCACGATACTCAATCGGCTGCTCTTGCAGTCGTTGCCCTACCGCGATCCGGGCCGCCTTGTTCAGGTCTGGTCCTCGAATCCCCATGACGCCTACGCGGCGCAATCCCCGGGCGATTTTTGCGACGAGCAGCAGCAGAACACGGTGTTCTCAGGAATGGCGGCCTATGTGGTGGGCGAGTCGGCCAGCTTCGCCGAACCCGGGCAGCTGCCGGTCCGCGTGGGCTCGGTCTCGGTGACGGCCAGCTACTTTGCCGTCCTCGGGGTACAGCCGCAGATTGGCCGCCTTCCGACGGCAGAGGAGGAGGCGCGTGTCGATCCCGTGACCCTCCTCAGCAACGCATTCTGGCGGGAGCACTTCGTGGCAGACCCGGCCGTCATTGGCCGGACCGTGAAGCTCAACGGCAAGCTGCGCACGATAGTGGGCGTGATGCCGCCCGCCGTCGACGACCAGATGCTGGTCAACGTGCGGCCGTGCTTTTTTCCGCTGGACCCCATTCGGAGCAATCGTGAATTCCGCGACTTCGGATGGTACACGGTCGTGGCGCGCCTGAAGCCGGGAGTGACCCTTCAGCAGGCGCAGTCGGAAATGACGGTGATGGCGGCGCGCTTCGCCAAGGACCACGCGAAGACCGACGGCGAACGCACCATCCGGGTAATCTCGTTTCCCACAAGCACCTTGGACAACACCTCCACGGATCTCACGTGGATGACCCTGGCACTGTCCGGGCTCGTGCTCATGATCGCCTGCGTCAACCTGGCCAACCTACAGCTCGTCAGGACCACGCGTCGCGGCCAGGAGATCGGCATCCGCATCGCGCTTGGCTGCTCCCGGGCCCGGCTCATCTGGATGCTCCTCCTCGAGAGCCTGATCCTCTCGGTGGCGGGCGGGGCGCTCGGCATTTTCGTCGCGCTCTGGGGCAACGACTTTGTCGCGCGCTATTTCTCGATAGACATGCCGATCGACCCCCGGGTCATCGCCTTCGCATTTGGTGCTTCGGTTCTGACCGGCGCATTCTTCGGAACCGTGCCTGCCTGGCTCGCGTCGAGGACGAATGTCACCGCCTCCCTGAAGTCGAGCGGGCGCGTTTCGACCTCCGACCGTTCCCGCCACTGGCTCCGCCAGGGCCTTGTCGTCGTCCAGCTGGCGATGGCCCTGACGCTGCTGGCCGGCGCCGGATTCTTCGTCAGGGGAATCCACCGGCTGACCCATCGCAACCTCGGATGGGACGCCACCCACGAGGTCGGCGGATTCATCGAGCTGGACCACGACACCTATGGGGAGCAGCGAGACCCCCGCTCGCTGGCGTTCAGCGAGCGGATGCAGGCGAGCCTGGCCGCGCTTCCGGGCGTCGAGGCCGCCGCCCTGTCCTTTGACACGCCGGCGAACGGCTTCCGGCCCGCGGCCTACCGGGTCGAGGGGCAGCCCGCTCCTGAGGCGGGCAAGGAACTCTATGCCGGCTACACGCCGGTGAGTCCAGGGTACCTGAAGGTCTTCGGCCTTCACCTCGTGCGGGGCCGCGAATTCCGGGACTCGGACGGGCCCGGCTCCCCCGCGGTGGTCATTGTCAACGAGGCGATGGCGAGGAAGTGGTGGCCGGGCGATGACCCGATCGGCAAGCGCATCGGCATGGGCGACGCGGCAAACCCCGGCTGGGCGGAGGTGGTCGGTGTCGTCCGGGATTTCGATGGGGCAACCGATTTCTACAATTCGCGCGGGAACAACCTGAAGTTCATGGTGCCCTGGGCGCAGAACAACCACCGGTTCATCACCTTCAGTGTCCGAACGTCCGGCCCATCGGCGGCGTACAAGGAACCGGTGCGCAAGGCGATAAGCCTCCTGGTCCCGGACCTGGCGGTCAGCATGTTGGACACGGTTGAGGATGAAATGGCAGACGAGCTGTCCTATTTCGATTTCCTGCGAAAGGTGCTGACGCTGATCGCGGGCCTTGGACTGCTGCTCTCGGGAGTGGGGATTTACGGCGTGGTGGCAAACCTTGCATCGGCGCGGACGAAGGAGATAGGCATCCGAATGGCTCTCGGCGCGCAGCCGGGCGGCATCGTCTGGCTTTTCCTGAGGAATGGGATCCAGCTGGCGGTGCTGGGCACAGCAATCGGCCTCGTGGCGTCCTTCTCCCTGACCATGATCCTTGGCCGGATGATTCCCGTCCTTCCGGGAAAGGATCCATGGGTGGTCATGGGAGCGGCGCTTTTCCTCGTTTCCGTCGCCCTCTTTGCCTGCTGGTTGCCAGCGAGGCGGACATCCAGCGTCAGTCCCACGATAGCGTTGAGGTCGGAATAATCGATTATTGCCCGGTACTGCACGCGGAGTATCCGGGTGTCTCAAGAGCCGGCCTTTTCGAGGCGCCCTGGAGTTGCCGGGGAATACCTACTCGGGTGCGGCCAAGGGTCCGATGTAGGAGGTGGCTGCGACGATGTCGTCGACCCATTTCCGATTCGGGCGTTTCGTGTTATTGGCGATATAGATGCCGAGGTCGAATCGGTCTATCTCGAGGGCTGCGACATCCCGGAACCGCATGTTGGGGAAATCCGCGATGAGTTTGCCATCCACCCACATGGCGATGCGTCCGTCGCGTTTGCCCGGCGTGTTCGCCTTGACCATGTACTCGTAGCAATACCAGCGGTCGGTCTGAGGCGAAAAATCCGGTCGGGCCACGAATTGCTTTCCGAATGTGACGTCGCCCGACCGTGTCTCGGACATGGGCAGCACCCTGCCGGAAGGGTAGAAGTGATCTCCCCACTTGCTGCCCTGCTCCGGCCAGTAGACATAGACATTCATGAGGCCGGGGGCGTCGCCGGTTGAGTTCTCGTTCTCAAAATTGACCAGGAACTTGTTTTTCCCATCGGCGCGCACACCGGGAGTCGCGCGCCCGTTGTCGTAGTAATTCGATGCAATCGATCCGCCGTTGTGGACCGACCCGCCCGGCACAAACCACCCGGCGTCAAACTTCTGGTACCACCGCAGGAAGAGAATATTCTGCGTGTGCGCGAGGACCTTGGCGACGCCGGTAGCGAGCGGAACATCCTGCTGGGGCATGGTCATCAGCAGGGATTTTCCCCTGCCGGTCCTGTTGCCTGCCGCGTCAGCAATGCTGAGATGCGTCTGGTTCGTCAGCACGTCCCATTTCGGGCGAAGGTCCGCGATGGAGGAGCAGCCCTCAAAGTCCTCGGCAAACAACACGCCGGGGGCCCTCTCAATGCCGGTATCGCCGGGGTACTTCGCCGCGATGCCCGCCGCGCCCTCGGGAAGTGGGTCGCCATTCCCGGCGAATGCGTGGTCCAGGGCGCCAAACAGGGGCAACACGAAGAGTATCGCCAAGGCAGTTTGCATTTTATTTCTCATGAACCCCGACGATTGTCAGATGCCGGCAATGCGGACGAGCTCAAATGCCCGGCTCAATTCTGTGAATCCGCGCCTTCGACCATGGCCTTTGCCGCCGCCGCGTCCGCGGCCGCCACCTTCTCGACGCCGTTGTTTGTCTCGACCTCGTACAAATTGGTTTTTCCAAAGCTCTTCGTGAAGGTGACCTTGGTCACCTGCGTTCTCACGGACGCCTCCCTTTGCTCGCCCTTTGGCGAGAGGCTCTGCTCCACCTCCATAGCGCCCCTCGCCGCCTCCGTTTTCAGGTCGAATTCGGGCAACTCCTTCCACGAATTGACGACATGGAATGTCCCCTCATGGGTGTCCCGGTTCCAGGTAAACCCGTTGATGACAACCTGATGGCCGACATTTCCCCCGCTCCATGGGTGCTTGCCGACAAATCCCGGGGGAAGATCCTGCCAGACCTCCCTCGGGAAAGCGGCCAGCACCGGGCGCCCCTTTCGCAGTTCCTGCCTCGTCCATTCGAAGGCGTCCACCTTCGGCGTCCAATTGTGGACCAACGGGCGCGGTGTGAAGCTTGTCACGAGGTTGTCCATGGACCGATAGAAATCGGGGCTCGTCCATGGATGATCCGTGTCCGCGTTGTTTATGACCTTATAGATGTCGACGTTCTCCACGTAGAATCCCGCGATATCCAGCCAGTGCACGCGGGCGTAGACCATGCAGGTTGCGCCTATCTGGTCCCTAGGGATGTTCGGGGGGATAAGCTGGACCGTCTCAAGCGGGCCGACGGAGGTGGATACGGCGATCGTGGTCTTTGCCTTGATCTCGTCCTTGACGAACGTGACCTCTGACTTGCCGCGGGCGAGGGGGCTCTCAAGGCTCAGCTTTGTGAGCCAGGCGCGGTCATCCGCCTTCAGCGAATCGAGCGGCAACATGGTTTTCGAACCATTCGCAAGGACAACAATGACGAAACCGTTTTCGATCCGGGCCTTGATCGCATCCTGGTATTTTGGGGTCACTGCGAGCAATGACCCAGAAAGGAGCATCAGGGCCGCGAGGCCCGCGGCCACCGGCTTTGGGGAAAATTGCATGTGCATGGGCACGGCTCGGGTCTCACGGAGACCCGGCAGATGCCGAACCTCACCCTTAAGCGACAACCCCGGCATTGGCGAATGGTATGGCGCGAATTTGCGCCCGTGACTTGTTCCGGGTCGGATTCTCGAGTCTGCCCCGCGCCCCGACCGATCTCGGGATATCGAATTCCTCCGTTAGTGGGATCCCCAGAAACGTCCGTTGAGGGACGAAAGCGGCGAGATCCCCCTCTTGAGAAAAGGGTGCCCTTAAACGGACAATTGTTTTTCCTTCACCCTGATTGAAGGCGACGGACTGAATCGACGGCTGCTTGCGCCCCCTATTTTCGGGCTTTCTATGCTGGGGCCGAAGATTCTGCTGCTTGGCGCGGCATTGTGGCGTCCGTTGCTGTCGGGCGCCCGACCCAGGCTCAGGGAGTGGGCCTTGCCCGCCGCCATGATCGCCTCCAGGATCTGCTGCGCTGTCTCGCGGACCATGAAGGCCGGCGCCAGAACGCTGTCGGTGCTGTTGCTGAGCCTTCCCATGGTGATCATGATCAGGCTTCTCGTCACGAGGGGCTCGCCGCTCGATTGGTCCTCGACCGCGAGCACGAGCGATGTGTTGAGGAAGATCGACGTCCCGCTTGGAAACAGCGCCAGCCTGATGAAGACCAGCCCAAGGGCGCGCTGGACATCGTCGACTGCACCGGGGACATCGAGCTGCTCCCCGTCCGCTAGGGAAACCCGGCACGCCTGGGGGCGATGGGGCGATGAAGGCCCCAGTCGGCTCTCCGGCTCGACGGCCACGACGAAGTCGGGATTAACATGGACGCACGAGCCATCGCTGCACGAGAGCATTGGGGCGAAGCTCATGATGCCTCAGCCTATCTCGTGTTCGCCCAGCCAACGATGTAAGCGCTTCAAGACGGAAACTTCGGGCACGGAAGCGGAATTAACCATGACATCCGGAATCGCCAAGTCTTCGACGCCGGACGGCGGCAAATTGTGGGTGATCATGGGCGTGGTAATGGATACTAGCTTGGTGCCTTCAGCCAGCGCACTACCGACAACTTGGGGAAAGCGCTGGATTTCCCGGGGCAAAAACTTACCGAAAACCCGACCCGGGGAATATGGGGTAATAACCTACCGGCTCTAGGCAGCCGATTTCCGGGGATAGCTTTGGCCGACTAGGTGGAACCCACAAGAAGCCGCATATCGCCCAATGCCCCTTAACCGTGTCACACTATGCGCGTAGAGGCCGACCCAGCCGCGGCACGATTTGCCGTCGGTGCAGGCCGCGCGCGCCGGCACCTCCCGAGAATTGCGAATGTGCCGAGCCCGCCTGCAACGCCGAGAAACCCGAACGATGACGCCCACGGGGCCTGCGAACCACCAGAAGCGCCGCAGATCTCCGGGCCTCCAAGTCCGAGCGCGGCGCCGAGTCCGAAGTAGGCGAGCACGCAGAGGAGGCATTTGGGCGCCAGCGCGAGCAGCGCCGCCGGCGCCAGCCAGCGGGCGGTGCGGCGGGAAAACCCAGATTGTCGCGATGGCGTTGGCGGGTTGGCCTTCATAGTCACAATGGCTGGCCGAACTCGTCACTTCTTCCGAATCTCGCTCAGCCTTTGCCGTACTCGTCGTGGCGGCGGAACCAGAAGCTGGTCTCGTTGCGCCCGCGCGGCGCTCGGTCGAGCCACTGGTACATGCCCCAGAGGCCGTCAAGTCCGCGCGCATAGGTCGAATAGGCATGGTACACGACGCCGTCCTCGAGCACGAACGTGCTCATGCCAGGCCTCTCGCGCATGAACGTGGCCACGTCGGTTCCGGCCATGGCCGCGACAGCGGTGGGCCCCCCGCCGTCGTCCGTCCACGGCTCCTCGCGCCGGTAGTTGTATTCGATTCCCCCTTTGCGCTGATTCTGCGCAGTGAGCGAGACGTTGAAGTCGAAGTTGAATTCCCCGCCGTGCGAGGACGCCCAAGGGAAGCCCCAGCCCATCCGCTTCTTGTACGACTTCAGTTTATTTAGCGGAGCCCGCGACACCGCCGAAAGCGTGACGTCGTGGTTGGCCAGGTGCACGACGAAGCCGTCGAACCCGTCCGCAATCGACGAGCAGGCCGGGCAGCCTGCCGTGTAGTCGGGCCCGAACATGAAATGGTAGACGAGGAGCTGCGAGCGCCCTTGGAATAGGTCGGCCAGCGAGGCGCTTCCCTTGTCGGTCTCGAACCGATACTCCTTTTCGATCCGAACCCACGGCAGCTGCTGGCGCTTCCGCGCCACGAGGTCGCTGCGCCTCGTCAGCGCCTTCTCCGCCTTGAGCAGCTCAAGCCGGGCCGCGAGCCATTTTTTTTGGGAGACGATCTTCTGATTCTCGGCAGTCTTCTTTTTCATTGGAGGTTTGGTTGAATAATGGGGACTTAATCGGTGGGTTCGGGACGATCTTGCGGAGGAACTGGGCGGCGGCCTTGGTTGGGTTGGAAGTAAATTGCGAGGGGTGCCTCTGAGAGGAGTTCCTGCTGAAATTCTTCGAATGGCTCAGGTCCCCTGCGCGGCGATCCGGAGCTTTTCGTACTCGGCCCTTAGCTTGGCATGGAGGGACCAGAAGGGTGGCGGCGGGGCGCCCTCAAGCAGGGCGATGAGGTGGGCGAAGTGGGTGTGCCAGCCCGCGCCGAAGCCGGCCATATACGGCACATCGCCGCCGGTGGCGCGGTGCGAGAGGACCAGCTGCACGTTCTCGCCCTGCGGCGTCAGCTCAATTGTCACCTCGGATTCGCCATCGCTGCCAAAGGTGAACGCCAGCACCAGCGGCGGCTCACAGCGGGTCACGATGCCGTCCATGCTGAAACCCTGGTCATGGTGCTCCTCGTGCTCCGGCGGCGGCGTCTCGTCCGGCGAGAGGTTCTTGTGGCGGAAGGTCAGCCGCATCTTGCCCCCGGCGCGCTGCTCCATCGGTCCGCCTGCAAACCAGCGGGCGCGCTTTTCCGGGTCGGTGAGATACTCCCAGACGCGCTCGATTGGGCCGGGCAGGATGCGCACGATCCTCACCTCCGCCGGTCCCGTGAACTTTCCGTGTTGTTCGTTGATTTTCATGACGAAGCCTTGTTTTTCGCTTTCCGCCCACTGGCTTCGTCTTCCGCGCGCAGCTCCCGCTCGAGGATGTCGAGCCGGTGCGACCAGACTGAGCGCGTCTTCTGCAGCCAGGATTCAAGGTCGTCGAATCCGTCGGGATTGAGCGCCTGGATGCGCGACTGCCCCTCGGCGCGGGTCGTGACGAGGCCGGCCTCGCGAAGGACGTTCAGGTGCTGGGAAATCGCCGGGGCGCTCATGTCGAATTCATCGACGATTTCGCCCGCGGTGCGCTCGCGCACGGCGAGCAGCTCAATAATGCGCCGCCGTGTCGGGTCGGCGATGGCTAGCAATCCGTTCATGCCGACAATATTTAAGCATGGGCTTAATTAAGCGATAACTAAATTATTGGCTGTGTTTAAATCGTTGTGAAGAACAATTTTAGGTAACACAAGATGTGTTTGGCAATGGGTTCCGCCTTGAAAATGAGAGGGTCGCCGGAGACCGGAGCGACGGCGCGAATACGATGGCTCTTGGCTGCGGGCCCGCCTATCGATGGAAGGCTGGCAGGAAACAGGAGACAAACCATGGCTGACAATGACACGCACCTGTTCAGTCGCCGCGAATTGGCGCGGGCCGCCATGCTTGGAGGGGCCTCCGCATTGCTTGGAAACGCAGCCCTCGGCGCGACCGGGGCGCCCGCTGGCGGCGAACTTCTCGATGCCCGGAAGCTCGGCGCCGCGGGTGATGGCAAGACGGACGACACACTCGCCCTGCAGCGCGCGTTCGACGCGGCCGCTGCGGTAAGCGGCGGCGTATTCATGCCGCCGGGCGTGTACCTCACCAAGGAACTCCATGTGCGACCGGGCATGGCCATCATCGGAATTCCCGCATGGAATTACAGCGGCCCGGGCGGAAGCGTGCTGCGTCTGGCGGACGCCGATTCCAAGTGTCTTCTCAACCTCACGGCGGCGCGGGGCTCCACGATCGAGGGCCTGGCGCTGGACGGCCAGGACAAGGGCGAGAACATCCATGGAATATTCGTGGATCGGACGGGCTATGCGGAGCACGAGGACGGCTTCCGCATCGAGCGTTGCCAGGTGAACCGCTTCAGCGGGGACGGCGCGAACCTCTCCTGTGTCTGGTGCTTCAGCGTGCGCCACTGCATGCTGGCCTACAACAAGGGGGACGGCCTAAACCTGCGCGGGTGGGACGGTTTCCTGATGGACAACTGGCTTTCCGGCAACCAGCGGGCCGGATTCGCGGCGCGCCATGAAAACGCATCGGTAACATTCACCGCCAACCGCGTCGAGTGGAACGGCGAGGAGAACATGCTGATCACGGGCGGCGACGGCTACCAGATCACGGGCAACTTCTTTGATCGTGCCGGAACCTGCGGGATTGCGCTCAGGAAAGGCAATTCGGCGGCCACACAATTCACCATCACGGGGAACTTCATCAAGCGAAGCGGCAAGCTGGCTGCGGCGGAGAGCCTGGATTCGTCACAAATCTTCATGGACGGATGCCAAGGCGTCACGTGCGTGGGAAACTGCATCTGGTCCGGGCGCGACGACGGCGGCGCCGGGACCTACACTCCCTCCTACGGCATCGTCTACAGGGGGCTTCGGAATTGCGTCATCCGCGACAACATCCTGCACGATGGCGCCCTGAAGAAGCTGCTTCTGGATCTGGGCGGGCAGGAGGATGGGGTGATCGTCAGCGATAATCCCGGCCGGCTGTTTGCCACGGGGCGCTGAACCGGACGACGTCCGACGCCTGCGGGCGGCCAAGCATGCCCTACTCGAGGCCGGTCACATCGAGGCCGGCCGGATAAGATACGGAGAACTTGAGCGGAATCTCGCGCTTCTCGCCCGGCTTCAGGTCGAGGCGCCACTCCAGCCTGCCATCCTCCACGCGGGTGACCTCCTTGGGTTCCGCCTTCGTTCCAACGGAATCCTCGTCGGGCGTGATCAATTTGACCACGATCTTCTCCTGGCGCGACACCGGCAGGGGCTCCCTGAAGACCACGCGCTCCGGCAGCTTCTTGTTGTTCGTGATCGTGATCAGGTACTCGTAGGTGACGCGGTCGCCATTGTCGGTCAGCCCGGTGTTTTCCGCAAACCGGCTGACTAGCGCGCGCTTTACCGCGATGCCCTCGTCGGCGCCAAGGTGAAGCTCGAATTTCTCGCCCGGCATCACCGTCTTGAGGCGGCTGGTCGCGACAAACGTGTCGTCCAGGAAGGTGTTCATGGCCCCGGAGAGGAAGGGATAGTCCGTGGTGTTGGAGGCCTCGGCCCTGAGGTAGGCTGTGTCTGTCACCTTGGGCGTGGCGTCATATCTGAGCGCGGCCGCGAGCTTCGTCGCGGCGATCGAGACCCTCTTCATCGTGTTGTTGGATGGCACCGACACCGATGACGGAATCCGGAACGTTGCGCTTGTGGCATTCGTCCGGACAGATGTGGAAGCGTCATAGGTTAACATGTCCGGAGCTCCGGCCGTCATATCCTGAAGCGACTGCGCAGTCACCACGCTGACGGCGGGGCCGACGTCCTTCAAGTCAGTCTTCGCGAGCGACCCAGCCAGCGCGCTGTTTTCCGAGTACCGACCCAGATCCTTTGCCTCCTCGCGCTGCCGCCTGACGTCGACCACCCAGGGCCGCAGCTCGGGCGCACCGCCGCCAAGCCCGGGGCGCGCGGTGGAAAGCGTCAGCGCGACGTTGTCCCAGTCCTCACCGGTCGCATTGCGCACCATCCCGTAATACGCCAGCTCCACCATGCGGTCATCGGCGTGAAGCCGGGCGTCGTACGACGGCGCCCAAGTGGCCCCTGGTACGGCATATTTCAGGGTGACCTCAAGCCGGCCAGCCGTGGCCGCGTTCACGCGGACTGTCACGTTCTTGATGCTCTTTCCCTGCGTGTTGCGCAGCGCCTCAAGCTGTTGACTGATTGCCCCCTTCTTTTCCGCGAGATCGCTGCGCTTTTCGTCGAGCGATCCCAATTCAGCCGCAATCTTTCCAAGCGTCTCCTCGGAATAGCCGTAGAGCTTCTGCCAGTCCTCGAGGCTTGGCCGAACGCCCGCATCGGCCCCATGTGCGCCGTCCCCGGCTGCGGGGTAGGTCCCCGTTTCGGATTTCATCATGCGTTTCACAAAATCCCGCTCCTCGCCCAGGACGCCCGCCCGGTCATCCAGCGCGCGGCTCTGCTTGTTCAGGTCGAGGATCTGGTCCTCCAGTTCCTTGACCCGCGGGTTGGGGGCCGAGTCGACATAGGTCGTCTCCGCGCTCACGTCGAGGATGGTTGCCGAGGCGGTGCCGTGGGCTGAGACCTGCAGTGACTGGTCGACCAGGCCGGCCGGCAGCCGTTCAAAAACTAGGGCGTTCTCGCCCGGGCTCACGTCGAGTTCGCCGATGCGCGTGACGACCGCCCTGTCCGAGTAGACCGTGGCGGCCGAGATGTGGGATTCAACAGGGGCTGCGAGCGCGAGGGCGGGGAGGCCCAGGAAGGGGAGTGCGAACGATCGGAGGGTTTTCATAGTGAGGGTGAAATGGGATGTCTCAGGAATTGGCGCTCGGAAGCTTGGCTCCCCGGGGATCAAGGGCCAGATCACGCTCTTTGTAGCCTCCGAACATCGAGTATTACGGGCATTCACGCGGCTTTGTGCTCCTTGATCACATCATTATACGCCGAATCCATGGATTGGATGCCAAAACCTTCCTGGACGCGGAAATTTATCCGGAGCACCGGAGCTGGGAACGGGAGTGCGCGGTCGAACGCCAAGATGCCGCATGAAACCACTGGGTCCCGATTCGTGTCGCACCCATCTTGCCGGGCTCACGGCGAAGCCAGCTCAAACAGGGCCGCCCCATGGGCGTCGACCTCAGCGCCAATCTCCCCGCTGCAAATGCCCAGGTCCCTTCCGCTCCAAACCTCCCGCACCCTGTACGAGCCGGCAATGCCCGCTTGTCCCAACGAGCATGTTAGCTGCCGACTTCCGTCCGAGACGTTGAACAGGGCCACATATTTCCTGTGCTTCGCGGGCTGTTCGGCAAAGTAGACGATGGAGTCGGCGTCGGACGACACCTGCCGGCAATCGGATCCGTTCTGGTCGATGTCTATGAGGTCCTCATTCGTAATGAGGCCGGTTTCAAAATCGTTCAGGGCGGTGACATCCCCGCCCAGGATCAGGGGGGAGCGAAACATGCACCACATTGTCATCATCGTGCGGAGCTCGTCCTTGCTGAAGCGGCAACGCCGGCCCGCGCCCGAGTTGTTGCTGCGGGAGCCCACAATCCCGACTGGCAGCATGTCCAAGTCCGGCCAATGCCCCTCCTTCCTGAATCGCATCCAGGTGTGAGCGAGCGCGAACTGGCTCTTCAGCTGGGGCCAGGTGTCCCAAAAATCATCCGAGATTCGCCACATGTCCGAGTTGTTCTGCACATGGTAACGGGCCTGGATGGGGGTGCTCCCCGGCGACAGGCTGAATACCATGGATCGCCCGGTCTTCTCCAGGGCCATGCGCACGGCCGTGATCTCGTCGGCGTGATACGGCCTGCTCATGTCGTCCACCTTCACAAAATCGACGCCCCAGCTCGCGAACAGCTCATAGCAGGAATCGTAGTATTCCTGCGCGCCCTTCTTGCTCATGTCCACGCCCAGCGTGGCGTCCCACCATTGGCAGGCATCCGCCGGGTTTGCGATGTCCTGGGCATGGAACGGGGTGCCCTTTATCGGCGTGTTTCTCTCGATCGCGGTCCACGGAATGCCGCGTTGGATATGCAGGCCGAATTTCAGGCCCTTGCCATGCACATATGCGGCAAGCGACCGGAAGCTACAGTCAGCGGCTGAAGGGAACCTGTTTGTCGCGGGGATCCAGCGCCCGTAGGCGTCAACATTGGTGGGATAGCGGGTGAGCGTGCCGGCGTTGAAGGGGTCCCCGTTTATCGCCGAGAGATTTGGGGCGTACCACCCGGCATCGATCACCATGTACGCGTATCCGTACTGCTTCAGGTGGGAGGCGACGTAATCGACCTGGCCCTTGAATTCCGCCTCGGTGATGTCCAGGCCGAAATTGTCCCAGCTGTTCCAGCCCATCGGCGGCTTGGGCGCCGTGAGCGCCTTGGTCGTGTTGTTGATCTGCTGGGATGTGAGCCCGAGCGGCGTGCGCGTGCTCGCAATCTCGTCGAAGTCCGCGGCGAAGAGCGCCCGGGTGAAGAAGGCAGCGAAGGCCACGCCGCGAAGCGTCGATGATGGTGGGGTTCTCATTTTGAACAGCATGTCATTATCGTCGGCCTGCGTCACGGATCATGCAGCCATGGGCGGTTAAAATGCCAATCCATTCTCCATGAGAAAAATCCGACACCGTGTGGCGCGCGAAAAGCACAGGAATTTCCCCAAAAAAAGCGCTTGCCATCGGGTCAGGTACCATTCAAGTGAATGCCATTCGCTTGAACCTCACCATCTCGGTGGCGCTCAAATCCATCCCATGGACCAGACCAACAAGATATTCTACATCGAGTTCCACGCCTCCGACCTCGAGAAGACAAAGGCGTTCTTCGAGAACGTGTTCGGCTGGACGTTCACGGACTACGGCCCCGACTACACCTCGTTTGCCGACGGGCAGATCGCCGGCGGCTTCGCCCGCTCCAACAAGCGCTCGTCGCAGGCCGCGGGCGGCGCCCTGACCGTCATCTTCAACCAGCGCCTGGAGGAGACCCTCGGGAAGGTCGTCGCCCACGGCGGGAAAATCGCCCAGGAAATCTTCTCATACCCCGGCGGCCGCCGGTTCCACTTCACGGAGCCGAGCGGCAACGAGCTGGCGGTGTGCTCCGTGGAATGAGCGCCATGCTTACAGAACGCCAGGAGCAGATACTCGACTTCATCCGGCTGTTCCAGCGGGAGAACGGCGTGCCGCCCTCCTCGCGCGAGATCCAGCGCAAGTTCCAGCTCGCCAGCCAGTCGACCGTGATCGGCCACCTGCGGGCCCTGGCGAACAAGGGCCAGATCGAGCAGCTGGCGGGCCGCACCTGGGGGCTCAAGGCGTCCTCCGTGCAGGCGCAGCTCTTCGAGATTTCCGTCTTCGGCTCGATTCCCGCCGGGCTTCCCGCGATGCAGGAGCAGGTGCCAGACGAGACGATCGCCATCAACCCCGGCATCTTCGGCGCCCGCCGGACGGGGGCGCACCAGGTGTGGGCGCTGCGCGTCCACGGGGACTCGATGGTCGACGCCCACATCATGGACGGCGACCTGGTGGTGCTCGAGCGGCGCGAGCCGCGCGCGGGCGATATCATCGCGGCCCTCGTGGACGACACCACGACGACGCTGAAACGGCTCGTGCACCTGCGCGGGCGCCCCGTCCTTCGAGCGGCGAACAAGCGCTACCGCGACATCGTGCCCGAGCGGCGGCTGGAGTCGCAGGGCGTCGTCGTCGGGCTGATCCGCCGGGGCATCGCCACCGCCGGTTAAGGATGATGAGAGCTGGTGCCCGCCCCCTCCCAAACCGTCTCCGCGCTGCGGTCGCTCCTTGCCGCGCGCTTCCCGGAAAGGTCCCGGAGGGCGTCCGGGGACGTCCCGGCCCTGGTCCGGGCGATCGATGACGCGCTCGGCGGCGGGCTGCCCGCGGGGCGCCTGACGGAGCTCGTCTCCGCCGTCCCCAGCGGCGGCGGCCAGACGGTGCTGGCGAGCCTGCTCGCGGCGACCCAGGCGGCGAGGCAGAGGATCGCTCTCGTCGACGGCTCGGACGCCTTCGCCCCCGGGGCCGTGCCCGGCGACATGCTGCGCCACCTCGTATGGGTGCGCTGCCGCGCGCCCGGGGAGGCCTTCGCGGCCGCGGACATCCTCGTGCGCGACGGCAACTACGCCGTGGTCGTCCTCGACCTGCGCGGCTGCGCGGAGCGCGCCCTTCGCCGGACGCCGGCCTCCCTCTGGTACCGCCTGCAGCGCGCTGCGGAGGGCGGCTCGGTCGCGGTCCTGGTCCAGACGCAGTCCCCCCTGGTGCCCGCGGTGCCGTCGCGCCTCGTCCTCGACAGGGCGATGTCGCTCGCGGACGCCGCCGCGGAGCGGGGCGACGTGGCCGGGCGGATCGGCGTCCGCACGGAGCGCAGCCACCTGCAGGCCGCCGAGGAGCTCGCCGGATGAACTTCGCCGTCCTCGTCGTGCCGGACTTCGCCCTGCACGCCCTCCGAAGGAGCGATCCCTCCCTCTGCGGCCGCCCTGTCGCGCTCGTGGCGGGCGAGGGGCGCAGGGCGCGGGTCACGCAGGCCTCGCCGGAGGCGCGCGCCGTGGCGCCCGGGCTCGCGGCGACGCTCGCGATGTCGCGCTGCCCCGGCATCATCCTGCGGCCGCGCGACCCCGGGGCGGAGGCCGAGGCCCACCGGCTGCTGGTCGCCGCGGCCTTCACGCTCTGCCCGCGCGTCGAGTCGACGGCCTCCGGCTGCTGCACCGTCGACCTCCGGGGGGCCGACGCTTCCAGGACCGAGGCGCTCATGCGGCTGCGCGTCGCGGAATTCGCGGGCGTCGGCCTGCCGCTGCGGGTCGGCGCCGGCGCCACGCCGCTCCTCGCCTCGTACGCCGCGCGGCGCGCCGAGCCCGTCCTCGTTGTCAGCGACACCCGGGGCTTCCTGGCTCCGCTGCCGCTCGCCTTCGCGGAGCCGACGCCCGCCCAGGAGGGGATCCTCCGGGGCTGGGGGATCGCGACCCTGGGGGCGCTGACGGCGCTCCCCAAGGCCGAGGTCGGCAGGCGCCTCGGCGCCGACGGCGCGCTCCTGTGGGAGCGGGCCGCGGGCGAGGCGACCCGCGTCCTGCGCCACGTCGAGCCCGCGAGGAGCTTCGCCGCGGAGTGGGCCTACGAGCCCCCGGTCGAGTCGACCGAGCCCCTGCTCTTCAAGCTGCGGCGATACGCCGAGCGGATCGCCCTCGAGCTGCGGGGCGCGGGCTTCGTCGCCGAGAAGCTCTCGCTCACGCTGCTCCTCGAGGACGAGACGGACCACCGCAGGGAGTTCCGCCTGCCGGAGCCGGGCGCCGACGTCGACGGGTGGCTGCGCGTCCTGAACTCGCACCTGGAGGGGGTCCGGACGGACGCCCGCGTCGCGGGCGTGCGTCTCGTCGCCGCGCCGGCGCGGCCCCCAGAGAGGCAGGAGGGGCTGTTCGACACGGGCCTGCGCGACCCGGCCTCGTTCTGGGAGAACATCGCCCGCATCGCCGCGATCGTCGGCGACGACCGGGTCGGCACGCCGGCCTGCGCCGACACGCACCGCCCGGATGCGTTCACCATGGAGAGGCCGGCCGAGGCGGTCGCGCCGGCGCTGCGGGCGCCGGTGCATCCCGAGTACGGCCCCACGCTGAGGCGGTTCCGGCCGCCGTGGCCCGTGCGCGTCGCCTGCGACGCTGGCGCGCCCGCGCGGCTCGAGGGGGGGCGCCTGGGGGGGGAGGTGCGCGCGGCGCTCGGGCCCTGGATCTCCTCGGGCGGCTGGTGGCGGCCCGGGGCGTGGGCCGCCGAGACCTGGCAGGTCGAGCTTGCCGCCGGGGGCGTCTACCAGCTGGCGCGCACCGCGGACGGCTGGTGCGTCGAGGGGATGCTGGACTAGGACGGGCCCCATGCCGTACGTCGAACTCCACGCGCGCAGCGCGTTCTCGTTCCTGCGCGCCGGCTCGCTGCCCGAGTCCCTGGTCGCCGAGGCCGCGCGCCTGGAGATCCCCGCCGTCGCGCTCTGCGACCGCGACGGCGTGTACGGCGCCGTGCGGCTGCACATGTCCGGGAAGGAGGCCGGCGTCCGGGCGCTCGTCGGCTCCGAGCTCACGATGGAGGACGGCAGCGTCGTGCCCGTCCTCGTCGCCACGCGGGCGGGTTACCGGGGGCTGTGCCGGCTCCTGAGCACGGCCCACCTGAGGGCCGAGAAGGGGGAGGGGAGGGTCGCGTGGGCGGAGCTCGCCGGCGCGACCGAGGGGCTGATCGCGCTCACCGGCGACGAGGAGGGCCCCATGCGGCGGGCGTGGGCCGGGGGCGGCGCGGCCGCGGCCGCCGCGGCGGGCTCGAGGCTCTCCGCGGCCTTCGGGCCCGACAGGCTCTATGTCGAGCTACAGCGCCACAGGATCCCCGGTGAGGAGCGCTGCAACGCCTTCCTCGCCGACTGGGCGCGCGCCATGGGGCTGCCGGTCGTCGCCACGAACGGCGTCCTCCACGCGGCGCCCGAGGGCGGCGGGGTCGTCGACGTCTTCACGTGCCTGCGCCACCACACGACGCTGGACGCCGCGGGGCGAATGCTGGCCTTCAACCGCGAGCGCCACCTGAAGGGCCACGCCCAGATGGCGGAGCTGTTCCGGGACCTGCCCGAGGCGGTGGCGAACACCGCCCGGCTCGCCGAGCGGCTCGAGTACACGCTTGCGAACCTGGGCTACAGGTTCCCAGACCACCCGGTGCCGGCCGGCGAGTCGCAGGACTCGTACCTGAAGAAGATGACGTACTTCGGGGCCCAGCAGCGCTACGGCAGCGTCGTGGGCGACGTGCGGCGCCAGCTCGAGCGCGAGCTGGCCCTCATCGCGAAGCTCGGCTTCAGCGGGTACTTCCTCTTCGTGTGGGACCTGTGCTCCTTCGCGCGCGACCGCGGGTCGCTTGTCCAGGGCAGGGGGAGCGCCGCCAACAGCGCGGTGTGCTACTCCCTGGGGATCACGGCCGTCGACCCGATCGAGAGCAAGCTGCTGTTCGAGCGGTTCCTCTCGGAGGGGCGCACGGACTGGCCCGACATCGACCTTGACCTTCCCAGCGGCGACCGGAGGGAGGAGCTCATCCAGGAGGTGTACCGTCGGTACGGCCGCAGGGGCGCGGCGATGACCGCGAACGTGATCACCTACAGGGGCCGCAGCACGATCCGCGAGGTGGGCAAGGTTCTTGGGTTCCCGGACGACGCCCTCGACCGATTCTCGAGCCTCTACCACGGCGGCGACCTGCCGCAGACGCTCGAGCTGGGGCAGCAGCTGCGCATGGCGGGGGTGCCCGACGCGCACCCGAGGCTCGGCGCGCTCGTCGACGCCTGCAACCGTGTCCGCGGCCTGCCGCGCCACCTCGGCCAGCACTCGGGCGGGATGGTGTTCAGCACGGAGGGCCTGGACCAGTTCGTGCCGCTCGAGAACGCGCGGATGCCGGGGCGCTCGGTCCTGCAGTGGGACAAGAGCGACATCGAGGACATGGGGCTCCTCAAGGTGGACCTGCTCGGGCTCGGGATGATGGCCGCCCTCCAGGACGCGGTGGAGATCTGCGCCAGGCGCGGCCAGCCGGTGGACCTCGCGCGGCTCCCCAAGGACGACCCCGCGGTCTTCAGGATGATGCAGGAGGCCGACACCATCGGGATATTCCAGATCGAGAGCCGGGCGCAGATGTCGACGCTCCCGCGGATGAAGCCGGAGAACTTCTACGACCTGGCCATCGAGGTCGCGATCATCCGCCCCGGGCCGATCCAGGGCGACGCCGTCAACCCCTACCTGAAGCGCCGAGCCGGGGAGGAGCCGGTGACGTATCCCGACGAGCGGGCGAGGCCGATCCTCGAGCGGACGCTCGGGGTGGTGCTCTTCCAGGAGCAGATCCTGCGGCTCGCGATGGAGCTCGGCAGCTTCACGGCCGCCGAGGCGGACGAGCTCCGCAGGGCGATCGGGTTCACGCGCTCCCAGGAGCGGCTCGACCGGATGAAGGCGCGGCTCGAGGTCGCGTTCAGGGCCAACGGCGTCAGCGAGCCGGCCGTCGCATACCTGATCAAGTCGCTCGCCTCGTTCGCGCTCTACGGGTTCCCGGAGTCGCACGCGATCAGCTTCGCGCTGATCGCGTACTCGAGCGCGTGGCTCAAGGTGCACAGGCCGGCCGCGTTCTACGCGTCGCTCCTCAACTGCCAGCCGATGGGGTTCTACTCGCCGGCGAGCCTCGTCCAGGACGGCCGGCGCCACGGCATCGCGTTCCTGCCCGCCTGCGTCCAAACCTCCGATGCGAAATGCCACGTGGACTCGGACACGACCGTCCGGCTGGGGATCGGGAGCGTGCGGGGCGTGCGCGGCTCGGCGCTCGAGTCGATGATCGCCGCCCGAGGCGAGCGGCCGTTCGCCTCGCTCGCCGACTTCCTGCGGCGCACGCAGTTCAGCGCGGCCGAGCGCCGGGTGCTGGCGGGCGCGGGCGCGCTCAACGCCCTCGCGGACCACCGGCGGGCCGCGCTGTGGCGCGTCGAGGCCTTCCAGGGCGGCGACGACCTCTTCCGGCAGGCCCCGGATGCCGACGAGGACGCCTTGTCGCCGCTCGAGCGGATGACGCTCATCGAGCGGCTGCAGGCCGACTACGTGCACCTGTCGCTGACGACCGGGGCGCACCCCATGCGGCTCGCGCGCCCGATGCTGCAGGGCGTGCGGGCCGCCGGGGAGCTGAAGGACGTCCGCGCGGGGGAGCGCGTGAAGGTCTGCGGGTCGGTCATCACGCGCCAGCGGCCGGGGACCGCGAAGGGGTTCTGCTTCATCACGCTTGAGGACGAGACGGGGCTTGCGAACGCGATCGTGCGGCCGCGCCTCTTCGAGGAGGCGCGCCTCCTCATCAACCTGGAGCCCGCGCTGCTCATAACCGGCCGCCTGCAGAACGAGAAGGGGGTCATCCACGTCATGGCCGAGGAGATAGCGGGAATGCCCGACCTGGGCCTGCCCGAGCAGGCGTCGCACGACTACCACTGAGGACCCGGCGTTGCATCCCCGGCGGGGCGCGGCTCGTATCAGGAGGGATGAAGCGCCGACTGCTGCTTGCCGCCCTCCTTGCCCTCGCGGGCGGGGGCGCGCGCGCTGCCGACGGGATCGCGTGGCAGCCCTGGTCGGCCGGGGCCTTCGCGCAGGCGAAGAGGGAGAACAAGTTCGTGATCATGGACCTCGAGGCGGTGTGGTGCCACTGGTGCCACGTCATGGACGAGACCACCTACAGGGACCCCGGGGTAATCTCGCTCCTGGGCGCGCGCTACATCGCCGTCCGCGTCGACCAGGATTCCCGGCCCGACCTCTCGAACAAGTACGAGGATTATGGCTGGCCGGCGACCATCGTCTTCGCGGCCGACGGGAGCGAGATCGTCCGGCGCCGCGGGTACATGGACCCCGCCGAGATGGCGTCGATGCTCCAGGCGATCATCGACGATCCCTCCCCCGGGCCGTCGGTCACCTCGCTGCCGGCCGGAAGGGGCGCGGCGGCTGCGGCTGCGCCCGACGCCACGGCGGCGGAGCTCCAGAGGCGGCTCGTGTCCGGCTACGACCGCACGATCGGGGGCTGGAGCACCGAGCACCGGTTCCTCGACGCCGCCAACGTCGAGTACTGCCTGCGCGCCGCGTCCCGCGGGGACGCGGAGGCCGGCGCGATCGCCCGCGACATGCTGCGCCTGCAGGTCCAGCTCCTCGATCCTGCCTGGGGCGGCGTCTACCAGTACTCGGCCGCCGGGGACTGGGTTCATCCGCATTTTGAGAAGATCATGTCGATGCAGGCCGACGACCTGCGGATCTATTCCCTGTCGGCCGCGCTCTGGCCCGACTGGGGATACTGGGCCGAGGCGGGAGGAATCGCGCGCTACCTGAAGGGATTCCTGCAGAGCCCCGACGGCTCCTTCTACACGAGCCAGGACGCCGACCTCGTCCCGGGCGAGCACGCGGCGGAATACTTCTCGCTCGGGGACGCGGGCCGCCGGGCGCGCGGCATCCCGCGGGTCGACACGCACCGCTACGCCCGGGAGAACGGCTGGGCCATCGCCGCCCTCTGCGCCTATTCCGCGGCGACGGGGGAGCCGGCGCCGCTCGGGGACGCCGTGAGGGCCGCGGGGTGGGTGGTCGAGGAGCGCCCGCTCCCGGGCGGCGGATTCCGGCACGACGCGGCCGACGCGGCCGGCCCGTTCCTCGGGGACACGCTCGCGATGGGCTCGGCCTTCCTGGCTCTCTACCAGGCGACGGGCGACGCGGCCTGGCTCGGCCGCGCCGAGGCCGCCGCCGACTTCGTGCGGGCCCATTTCGGCAGGGGAGCCGATGCCGGATTCGCCTCATCGGACACGCAGGCGCAGTCGTTCCCGGCGCCTCTGCCGGAGTTTGACGAGTCGGTCGCGCTGGCGCGGTTCGCAAACCTGCTCGGGCACGCCTCGGGCCGGCCTGGCGACCACGCCATGGCGGAATCGGCGCTGCGCTGGGCCTCGTCCCCGGAGAACGCGGGGCGCCGCGGAGCCTACACCGGCGGCCTCCTGCTGGCGGGCGAGGAGCTGCGCACGGAGCCCCTCCACGTCACGGTCGTCGGGGGGAAGGACGACCCCGCGGCCCGGGCGATGTTTGCCGCGGCCAGCCGGGCCCCGACCGCCTACAGGCTTGTCGAGTGGTGGGACAGGCGCGAGGGGCCCCCTCCGCGCGGCGAGTCCATATTCCCCGACCTTGACCGGTCGGCCGCCTACCTTTGCGCAAACGGGGCCTGCTCCGCCCCGATCCCCGACGCCGCGGCCTTGTCCGGGCGCCTCGCAAAGGCCGTGGCGGCTTCGGGCCGGGAATAAGCCGCGCTTGATATTTAGGAGGGCCGGATCCATTCCTTGGGCCGCCCTGGCTCCAGGAAAGCAGCCCCGGGCGCCCAACCCCATGAACCCGATCCGCGTCATTTTCGCCGCGTCGTTGCTTCTATCCGGCAGCTCCCTCTCGAGGGCCGCCGGCGACGCCCCCCAGGGGCTGCCGCGGAGCACGCCCGAGGAGCAGGGCATCCCCTCGTCCGCGATCCTCGGCTTCGTCGAGGGGGCCGAGCAGAAGGTCAGCGCCGTGCACAGCTTCATGCTCGTGCGCCACGGCCACGTCGTCGCCGAGGGCTGGTGGTCACCCTACGCCGCCGACGAGCCGCACGTGCTCTTCTCGCTCAGCAAGAGCTTCACATCGACGGCGGTCGGCCTGGCGATCTCCGAGGGGAAGCTGAGCCTCGACGACTCGCTGCTGAAGATTTTCCCCGACGAGGCGCCCGCGCACCCGAGCAAGAATCTCGAATCCATGCGCGTGCGGGACCTGCTCAGGATGTCGAGCGGCCAGAGGGCCGACGACATAAAGGATTTCCCGTTCACGGGGAAGGAGGACCTGGTCAGGGCCTTCCTGGAGATCCCCGTGCCCGACGTTCCCGGGACGCATTTCGTGTACAACACCGCCGCGACCTACATCCTGTCGGCGGCCGTCCAAAAGGTGACGGGACAGACGGTGCGGGACTACCTGCAGTCCCGACTGTTCGAGCCGCTCGGCATAGAAAAGCCGAGATGGGATGAAAGCGCCCAGGGGGTCTCGCTCGGGGGGTTCGGGCTGAACCTGCGCACCGAGGACATAGCCCGCTTCGGCCAGCTCTACCTGCAGAAGGGGCAGTGGCAGGGCAGGCAGCTTGTCCCCTCGGCCTGGGTCGAGGAGGCGACCTCGATGCAGACGGCCAACGGAAGCGATCCCACGAGCGACTGGAACCAGGGGTACGGCTATCAGTTCTGGCGCTGCCGTCACGGATTCTACCGGGGCGACGGGGCATTCGGGCAGTTCTGCATCGTGATGCCGCAGTATGACGCCGTGATCGCGATCACCAGCGGGACGGGGGACATGCAGGCGGTCATGAACCTGGTCTGGGACAGGATCGTCCCGGCGCTCGGCGACCCCGCGCTGCCCGCCGATCCCGAGTCCGACCGCAGGCTTGCCGAGAAGCTCGCGAGCCTGAGCCTCCCGAGGCAGGCCGGCCAGGTCTCGTCGCCGACGGCGGACAGGGTCGCGGGGAAGACCTTCACGTTCCCCGAGAATCCCCAGCATATCGAGGCGCTCTCGCTGAAATCTGCCGGGGACGGGGCCGGGACCTCGCTCACGATCCGAGTCGCGGGAATCGACCAGCACATCGAGTGCGGGCAGGGCTCGTGGACGAAGGGCTCGGTCACCCTGGACACGGGCGAGGTCGTTCCCATCGCCGCGAGCGGGGCCTGGAGCAGCGGCGACACCTACAGCGTGAAACTTGTCCGCTACAGGACACCCTTCTCCACGGATTATGACGCGCGGTTCACGGGCGACGGGGTGGTGCTCGAGGCGATGGACAACGTGGGCCTGACCCAACCCGTGCGCGTGCGCCTGATGGGCACCGCGCGGCCCTAGGCCCCAGGTCAGAGCCTCACCTGAAGGCCGACATACGTCAGGAGCGACGTCCGCGGCCCCAGCGAGTCGCGCGCGTCGCTGCCAATGGCCAGGAGGAGCGTCGCGTGCTCGGAGAAGTCATAGCGCGTCCCCGCGTTCAGGATGATTTCGCTGCGCCCAAGCCCGTCGGAGGCGGTCACGTGGACCTCGGCGTCCAGCTCCCAGCCCTTGGCGACCTCGTGGCCGAGGCAAAGCCCGCCCATCCAGCTCCGCTCGTCCCGCGCCGAGCTGAACGTGTGGCCGAAATCCACGTTGACCGAGACGGGGCCAAGGTCCCTGCGCACCTCGAAGGGCAGCAGGAAGGTCGTGTTGGGGTCCGCGGCGCCCCTTTGGTCCGAGTCCGATGCCTGGTTTGGGAACGTGATCCTCGGGTACATGGACACCTGAAGGCCCGTCTCACCGGCGTCATAGAAGCGCCATTTCACGGCGAGCTGCGAGTCGCTCATGCCGCCCTGCGCGGGCTGGCCGGAGTCGCGCAGCTCGTTCCAGGAACCCTGGTAGTTGAGCTGGATCCGGTCCCCGACCCCGTAGTTGGCGTCGAGAAGCGGCAGCCCGAGGAGCGTCGAGCCGGGCTCCTGCTGGTCGGTCCATTCCACGTTGATCTCCCAGTGCCCGTTGCCCGGCGTCCCGGGGTCGTCGGTGATCATGGGAGGCCCCCCCTGTGCCCGCAGTCCCGCCGCCGCGGCGAGCGAGACGAGGACGACGAGGAAGGCTCTTGAGAGGGCGCTTATTCGCCCATAACGGCCCCGAATCCCGCCCCGGTAAACCCCGAACTTGCGCGCCCCGCGCCGGGAGGGCTCACGCTCCCGTGAAGACGCCCACGGCGTCGTGCATGGCGCCGGGCAGCCCGTAGATGTCCAGGACCGTGATCACGAGGCAGGAGGCCCAGCCGGCGCCGAGCAGGAAGCCGCCGATCTTCCCGTCGCCCATGAGCCTTCTCGAACCCGCAAAGCAGAGTAGGGGAACCATCGCCAGCGGCAGCTGGAGCGCGAGGACCACCTGGCTGAGCGTGAGGAGGTCGGTCACGCTTCCCTGGCCCCTGAGCGCGATCAGCACGATGGCCGGGATGATGGCGCAGAGCCGCGTGGCCAGGCGGCGCATCCAGGGGGGGATCGTCCAGTGCATGAAGCCCTCCATCACGACCTGACCCGCGAGGGTGCCGGTGATCGTGCTGCTCTGGCCGCTCGCGAGGAGCGCCACCGCGAAGAGGAGGCTGGCGGCCGCCTTTCCGACGAGCGGGGCCAGGGTCACGTAGGCGATCTGTATCCAGTCGGCGTCGGATGTGAACGCGATCACCTGGCCGGACGGGAGAGCGACCTTGTCGTGGCCGTAGAACACCACGGCGGCGAGGACGAGGATGGCCGCATTGACGAAGAACGCGACCGAGAGCGCGACCGTGGTGTCGATCGTGTTGTAGCGCACGGCCCGCAGCATCGAGGCGGCGCCCGACGTCAGCTTCCGGGTCTGGACGAGCGCGGAGTGCAGGTAGAGGTTGTGGGGCATCACCGTGGCGCCGATGATGCCGATGGCCAGGTAGACCAGGTCCTTGCTGCGGAAGAATGCGGGCAGGTCGGGGGCGACGAGCCAGCGTGCCATCTCATGGAAGTTGGGCTGCGTCTGCGGCAGGACGAAGATCTCGAGGAAATAGCAGATCCCGATCGTCGCGATCAGGACCAGGACCACGGCCTCGATCAGGCGCATGCCGAACCGCTGCAGGGAAAGGAGCACCAGCACGTCGAAAGACGTTATGATGACGGCGGCCAGCAGCGAGAGGCGGGGAAAGAGCAGGTGGAGCGCGACGGCGCTCCCCAGGACCTCGGCGAGGTCGCAGGCGGCGATGGCGACCTCGCAGCTCAGGTAGTTGGGCCAGCGGGTCCATGCGGGAAGGTGGTCGCGGCAGCACTGGGCCAGGTCCTTTCCGGTGGCGAGCCCCAGGCGCGCGGAAATGACCTGCAGGAAGATCGCCATCAGGCTGGAGAGGCCGACGACCCAGAGGAGCGCATACTTGTACTGGGCGCCCGCCTGCAGGTCGGTCGCCCAGTTTCCGGGGTCCATGTAGCCGACGCTCACGAGCAGCGCCGGTCCCGCGAAGGCGAGGTACTGGCGCCAGGGCCGCGCCGTATGGGCCGGCACCACCACGCTCCCATGGAAGCCCTCCAGCGAGATGGCCCGCACCGGGGCGGCCTTTTGGGCCACCTGTGGTTGATCGACAGAATCTATGATTGCGATATGTAGAAATATCCTATTTGAGTAGTCAAAGACAAATTACATTTGTCTTCAAAATACTTCCGGGATTACCTGCAGCTATGCCGACGAGCACGGTTGAAAACTACCTCAAGGCCATACTCGTCCGCTCGTCCGACGGGGGCTCGATCGTGTCCACCGGGGCGCTTGCCGAGGCGCTTGGCGTCACCCCGGGGACGATAACCACCATGGTGAAGTCGATGGCGGCCCGCGGGCTCCTGGAGCACCAGCCCCGCGAGGGGGTCCGCCTGACCGAGGAGGGCCGGGCGCACGCGCTCGCGGTCGTGCGCAAGCACCGGCTCGTGGAGACCTTCCTCGTGCAGATGCTGAAGATGGACTGGAAGGAGGTCCACGAGGAGGCAGAGGCCCTCGAGCACGCGATCTCGGACCGGGTGCTGCTGCGGATCGACGCCCTCCTCGGCCATCCCGTCACGGACCCCCACGGCGACCCGATTCCCAGCCGCAAGTCGCCGCTTCTGGACCGGGGAAAGGGCGTCACGCTGGCGACCTGCGACACGCAGCGGCAGCTCCGCGTCGAGCGCATCCTGGACCAGAGCCCGCCCTTCCTGGAATTCATACAGAAGACCGGGCTGAAGCCGGGGGCCCGCGTGCGTGTCAGGGAGCGCGACCCCGCGGGCGGGGTCGTCCGGTGCGAGCTCAGGGAGGGGGAGGCCACCCTCGGCCTTCCCGAGGCGGCCAAGATCGAGGTCGGGGCCTCGTGAGCTGCCCTCCTAGCGCACCTCGAACGTGAAGAAGTCGCGGTAGAGCACGATCTTGAAGTCGCCCGTGTCCTTCACGTAGCACCTGACGTCGTAGCTGCCGGGCCTGAGGAACACGCCGAGGCTGGCTTCGTAGCGGCCGTGCGCGTCCGTCCTCACGACCAGGAAGTCGTAGTACCTCTCCTGCGGGTTGCCCGGGACCGGGGAGGCGAGCAGGCCGTTGCCCGCCCTCTGCGGATTCCCGTTCAGGGTCAGGATGTAGTCGTGGTCGGGCAGCAGGTTCTCGAGCGCGAGGTGGCACGCGAATCCACCGGGGAACGAGGGATGGAACTGGATCCTGCCGCGGGTCTGCGCGCTCACGGTCTTTCCCCATTCCGGCGGACTGACAAGGTCGAGGGCGCGCTCCAGCGGAGCCGGCCGCGCCAGGTCCGCCTTGAAGCCCTCGAAGAAGGCCGCCCGGTCGGCCTCCCTCGGCCCCGCCGGGACCGGGGGGGCGTCAATGACGTAGAAATCACGCTCCCCGAAGACCACGATCTCGCCAGCGGACAGCCCCTTGCCGGGGGTCAGCAGGGGGAGGGCGAGGAGGAGCGTCAGCCGATGCTTCATGGGGGACCCGGCATCATGGGCAAAGCCGTCGGCCGGTCCATTGCAAAGGAGGCCGGGGCGGGCCCGGCCCCGGGGCGGATCGCGTCAGTTCCTGCTTCCCGGATGGGCCCCTGAGAACTCGGTCCTCTCGTGGTCGAGGACGCTCTGGAGAAGCTGGTTGTCGACGGTGGACTCCGGGGCGGGCGCAAGGCTCGCCGCCGTCGTTGCCACTGCGCCGGACGTCCTCGCGAGCGTCGCCTCGACTATCTTTGGCTCCCCGATGTTTTTTCCGAAGTACATGGCGCCCTTCCCTATGAGGGCCGGGATCACCTCGTCCAGGTCGCCGCTCGTCTCGAGGGTGCTCAGCTTGACCTTCCATACGGGTTTCGCCTCGTGGTTCAGGGCGAAGCCCCGGTAGTCGAAGGCCGAGACGATGACGAATATGCGCGGGCGGCTCGCGTTCTGGGCCACGGTTTCCGTCGGCCCCACGAGCAGCACCGGAGACGAGGCGCTCATGTCGGTCCCGTCGGCCTTCTGGCGTCCCAGGATGTGGTTTTCCACCTCCGCGCCCAGAACGTCCGTGCTCACTAGCCTGAGGCGCGCGTCGAGGTTCGACCGGACGCCGTACTTGAGGCGGATCTCCTCGCGGTCGAGCCTGAGCACGCCCCAGAAATAGGTCAGCAGGATGGACGGCGAGGCCCGGCTCGCCTCGAATCCCTGCCCCTTTAGGGCGTCAAAGAGCGCCTGGCGGACTTGGTCGGCCGACGGGGGGTTCTCGCCGGCGATCGCGTCGCCGGCCTCGATGTAGCCGCCGTCGACGGCGCAGTACGGCACCGGGACAATCTGCGAGGCCGGGGCGTCCTTTGACGTCTCGGCGACGACAAGCATTTCAAAGTTGTTGGAAAACAGGCCTGCTTTCGCCAGCGGGCAGAATGCGGCGGCCGTGACGGCGACGAGGCCAAGCGAGGTCCAGGGGGATGTTTTCATGGGGGCGGGTTTTGATTGTGACGGGTGCGCTTGCGGCTGGGCCCTATTCGGGACCACTCACTTATACGTGCTGTCTGGCTCGACGGATGAAACGAACTTTGGTTCCTGGGATCGGCCGGCCGCATGCCGTCCCCGCGAAACCCCGTAGTTCATGGAGTTGCGTTCGCGCGGCTGGTTCCCGGCGGTTCCGCCGCCTCGCCGGCCCGGAGGAGGCTGCCGACCTCCCGCAGCCGCTGCAGCTGCGGCCCTGAGATCAGTCCCTCCGGGTCGGGGGGCACATCGAGCAGGTAATTGGCATTGCGTTGATTGCACGCCCGGATCTTGGCCACGATGTCCCGGGCCGCCTGCAGGTCCGAGGGCTCCGGTGACTCCCGCCAGAACCAGCGGGCGCCGGTTTGTATCGTGTCGCAGACCTCGGCGGGGAGCACATTGTCCGGCGGCGGCATCTCGGACTTCCAGGGATACTCGTAGCTGAGCACGCCCGAATCGCGGAGATTTCGCGCATTGTTGGCCACGATGATGCAGCGGGGCTGGAGCGACTTGAGGTAGGCCTGGATCTCGGGCCACCGGTCCCCGGTGTACTTGTTGGCGTACTGGTCGATCCAGAGCAGGTCCACCGGCCCGTAGTTCGTGAGCATTTCGGCCAGCTGGCGCTCCATGAACGCCACATAGTCGCCGCCGGCCTCCAACGGCAGGCCATGAAGATCCGGCATGTTCGGCGGGGGCGCGTTCCTGTGGGCCGCGTCCGAATAGTCCCCTGGAAAGCAGTAATAGAGCCCGACCTTGAGCCCGCGCGACCGGCAGGCGCCCACGAATTCCCGGAGGATGTCCCCCTTCCCGTTCCTGAAATTCCTGAAAAGCCTCATGTCCCGGTGCGTGACCGCGCTCTGGTACAGGGCGATGCCTTCGGTGTGCTTCACGGTCAGCACGAGGTAGGTCATGCCCGCCTCCCTGGCCGCATCAGCCCATTGTCCGCAGTCGAGCTTGGCCGGGTTGAACAGGCCGGGGTCCTCGTATCCACCCGCCCAGTCCGTGCCGGCGGATGTCGCCAGGTTGAAATGAATGAACATGCCGAACCGCCATTTCATGAAATCGCGCTGCTGGGCCGAGAGCGCGGCCGGCGGTGGGTCGGAGGCCGCCGGGGCCGGAAGCGCCGCCGGCGGGTACGCCATGAACGCGAGCGCTAGCAGGGCGGCCTTGAATCGCTGCATCGGGGTCACGGGTCGGGGTTGGGGCCGAGTAACTGCCCTGCGCGCGGAATTTGCAAGGAGGACGGCGGCCGGCCCCGCCTGTCAGGCACCCGTCAGCGAATCCTTGACCCGGGGCGCGCGAGCGGAGACGTTTTCCGCGTGAAATCAATACCCCTTGGCAGGATCCTTTCGGTTTGTCTTTTGTGCCTCGCGCCGGCCGCCTTCGCGTCGTCGGAGCCGCCGACCCCCGTCTCGTTGGGGGACAACACATATTCGATTACGTGCGAGGCATCGAACGCCTTCCACAGGGACCTCGACAAGCTGAAGGAAGACGCCACGGACGCGGCCAACAAGTACTGCGCCGACCAGGGCAAGCAGATGAAGCTGATCTCGCTGACCGGGAAGGTGCCGATGTTCGCGATGGGCTACGCCAAGGCCAAGATCGTGTTCAAGGCGCTCAATCCGGGTGATCCCGAACTGACGGCGCCGGTGGCGGCGTACGGCGGGCCCCCGGCATCCTATGGGCCAGCCCCGGCTGGGTATGCGGCGGCTCCGCAGACGTACGCGGCCGCCCCGGCGGCATATGCGGCGCCCGCACCATTGCCTCACCTGTCGACGGACGAGCTCTACAGCGAGCTCGTGAAGCTGGATGACCTCCGCAAGAAGGGCATCCTCAGCGACGACGAGTTCCAGGCCGAGAAGAAGAAGCTCCTGAGCCGGTCGAATTGAGGCGGTCGGCGGGCGCCCGGTTCGCCCGCGAACCGAGTCCCGTCAGAGGTTCAGCGTCGCCTGCACGTAGCAGTAGTTCGCGTCCTTCGACCCGACGACACGCAGCGACTGCTTAACGTAATCTCCCCTGAAGAAATGGCCGAGGCCGGCCTCGAGGAGAAGCCCGCGATGCACGGTCCATCCCCCGATGACGTCGACCTCCTGGCCGAGGTCCGAGCTGTAGCTGGGGTTGATCCCAAATCCCTTCCCGCTCCCGACCGCGGCCCCAGCGGTGTTCCTGGGGACTCCGGCAACGTTGTACCAGTAGTCGTTCGTCGTCTCGAGGTACTGCTGGTGGACGTCCAGGGCCACGCTGGTCGTGGACGTCGGCTTCGCCGTTACGTTGAACCGGTAGTCCACGATGTTCTGCAGGCTCGAGAGGTCCATCATACCGTAGAGACCGTGGTTGGACGGCAGCAGATTCTGGAATGTCTCGCTGTCCTTGTCCTTCGAATTTTGGTCGCCGGACGCCGCGCTCACGATCAGCGCCATCCTCGGGGTGAGGGGGACGTCCTTCCAGGTGTACCCTCCTTGGAGGATGAAGGCCCATGCGTTCTGGTCCAGCCTGGGCGCCGCCTTGGCGGCCGCGACGGTCGTCGCCGGGAAGACGGCGGTCCGGTCGCCGACCTGCCACATCGCCTCGATTCCGTAGTCCCACGGTCCCAGCGAGCCCGGCTTTGACTTGGTGTGGTAGCCGAGCGTGTAGAGGTCCTGGGGCGCGGTGAACCGGAAGGGAGCGGGCACAAGCGACCAGTTGTCGGTCACGATGCCCCTTGAGACGTTCCGGGCGAAGGCGTAGAGCTCGGTTACATTGTCCTTCGAGAGGCCGGGAAAGTCGAAATAGGCGCCCGAGAGCGTGTCCTGGGAATTGCCCGTCTCGAAATGGTCCCCCTCGACATACACGACATTGGCGGCGAACAGGTCGACACCGAAGAACGAGTCCTGATACCGCAGCTTCACCGCGTCGAACGTGTGCGGGATATTGAGCCAGAACGCGTTGCCGACGAGCCTCTGGTCGCCGTAGGTGAGCTCCTGCCTGCCCACCTTGATGGTGACCGGGAACTCCTTGAAGTTTCCGATAAGGAGATAGGCCATCTGCAGCTGGAAGGGGCCGTCATTCTCGGCCAGGTTCTTTCCGGCCGCCGTCGACGTGTACCGGTCGTCGCCTATCGAATAGCTCGACCTCGCCTCGACGACGAACGCGACCAGGTCGCCCTTGTAGGCAACGCGGGGCATGAGCCGGCTCAGCCAGTAATAGTTGCTGTTGTCGGTCGGCGAATTGGCGAAGAAGTCGAAGTTGGAGCCGGCATGGGTCGTTCCGGCGTCCTCCTTGTCCTCGTAGCGCAGCCGCTCGTTGACTCCGAAGTCCCAGCCCTTCAGGTCCGGGAAGGTGGAGATCAGATAGTCGTCGATCGCGCCCGGCACGGGCGCCGCCGGCGACGGCGGAACATACTGCGCGCACGCGGTCGCGGCGCTGAGGAGGAACAACAGGGTCTTGGTGGTGGTTCGCATGGTAGAGATTGCAGCTGTAAGGGACGTCAGCCCGGGAGGCGGATGACGCGTCCTCGGCTGATCTGGCATTTCGGTGAAACGACGGGAATGGGGTGTAGGGTTGGGAGCCTGGCGCGGCTTCCTTTGGGCGACTGGCCGGCGCCGGGAGGGTGTCTGCTCCGATTCGACGGTGAAATGAGCGCTGGGACGGCGCTTTGAAATCCATTTGTGGCTGGGCGCCAAAAGAATGGGGCGAGCGGCCGCGTTTGAGGGAGGATCGGCGCCCCCAAAGCGGTGCCCCCAGCGCCGGCGCCGGCGCTGGGGAGGGACAATACCCGGCTGACGGGCGAGCGCCCGAGTAACGCCGCTTAGAACCTGTACTGCAGCCCCGCCGCGAACACACTCTCCTCAAAGTCGCGGTACGACGGAGCGTATTTCGCGGGGAGCGAGCTCAGGCCGTTGCGGCCCTCGTCATAGTTGTAGGTCAGGCTCGCGATCAAATGGGGGGTGATTGCGTAGGTGACGCCCGACAAACCCTCGTAGTCAAAGTCAAGGCGCAGGCTGGGAGCCGAACCGGCCTGGTCGTTGCCCAGGGTGTAATTGTGCTCGAATAGCTTCGCACCCACGTCGAGCCCAAGCCGCTTGGTCGCATTCCAATGGTAGACCAGCGAATAGGTGTATTCCTCATAGGGAACGAGCCCCGTGCTGGAGACAAAGACGTAGTCCTTGTAGTTCAGCGTGAGCGACTGGTTCCGCGCGAAATTGGCCGTGACCGCCGCCTCGCCGTAAAAGCGGGTCGTATGCAGGTCGCTGATCGGGGTGTTGGGGTTGAAGTCTCGGAAATCCGGTCCGGCGGCCAGCTTCAAGGTCAGCCAGTCCAGTTTCCCCTCCAGGCCGAAGAGGAGCCTCTGGTAGTGGTTGGAGGACTCGTGCTGGTCACTGTTGATCGCCAGGGAATACTGCTGCTGATACTGGTATCCGTCGCGGTATCCGACCGTGAGCGCCCAGCCGGGCGCCAGCTTGAAGCCCAGGTCGGCGCCGACGTTCACGTCGTAGCGATCGATCCAGTCCTGATACCCCTTGTAGGGCGCCAGGGAATTGTTGAACAGGTAGGTGTTCATGTTGATGTAATTCAGCGCTGAGATTGCCCGCAGGAAGGCGTACGTCGTGTCATACTGAAGGAAGGCGGTGTAACGGTCCTGGTACTGGTTGCGCCGCTCGCGCGCAGGGGCGTGGGCCAGGCTGTTGCGGTACTTGTCATTCTGATTGGCGGCCGCGGTGGAGAGCTGGTTGAGCGCATAGATGGGCGCGAGCTTGCTGCCGTCGTTGTAGAGGAAGACGTTGTCAAAGCTGAAGGAAAGGTCGCCGGATTTCCCCTTCAACGTTGTGTACACGCGGTGCGCCGTGAAGTTCTCGCTCGACGCCTGGTTGTATATGGCCCTGTCGGGCTGGTAGATCAGTGAAAACGTCTGAATTGTCCCTGGGTCCGCTGCCACCAGGGACGAGAGGTTGAAGCCGAGCTTTAGCGAAAGCACGTCCACCCAGGAGGATTCGATGGGCAGGCCATTCCCGGACACCCTGAGCAGGTTGTCATCGTAGCTCTCTTTGACCCCAAATGACAGGTCGCTCAGCCACGCCGGTTTCGTCCACCCCGTGAAGCCGGCCACGCTTGTGTCGGTCACCGGGCCGTTGATTGGCGTGGCGCTGGTCTGCGAGGCGCTGAGCGGCGTGCTTCGTGTCGGCGTCACGAGGACCGGAGCCGAGGGCGCGGGAGTGGGTGCCGCCGCGCCTGCGTCGTCCGCGCGGGCGTTGCCCGCAAGGGCTGCCGTTGTGGCGGCGAGGAGGATCAATGTGGGAATTTTTGGGAGGCGCATGGCGTATGAATGTTGGTGCTTTGGCTGGCTCGGCTACGTTTGAGGTGCGGTTTCTACGATGTTAGTTATTGTCAGATAGGTTTTTGAGCTGAAATCGAGGCGGTACAATGCCATCAGGTTATAGTACATTAGATTAGTATGAATTGAGAAAAAGGGTTTGGCTGCCGATGCCAAGCAAATCCTTGACGAGATTTGTGTCATATTGGCCGGCCGTCCCGGTTCACTGCGCGCTATGCCGCCGGGTCTTCGATGGTCCGGCGCTCGCGCGTCGGCGCGGGGTCGTCGCCGGCCTTCTTCACTGCTTCGTCACGCTCACGCCACACAACCGTAACAAGAGACCGTTACAAAGCTAGGGTACCCAACCATCCACCGAACCATACCATGCCTCACAAGACGTCCCGCATATTCCTCGCAGCGCTCACAGCTGCAATTTTCACTGCAGGCTCGGCCTTCGCCCAGCAGGATCCCAACAAGGCGCTCATAGACCTTCTCGTGAAGAAGGGCGTCCTTAGCCAGCAGGACGTAGCAGACATGAGGGCTGAGCTGGCTGCCGAGGCCCAGGCGGCGCAGGCGCAGGCGCCCGCGCCTTCAACCACGACCACCACTTCCACCACGAATTCCGTCGTGGTCTCCCCGGCTGCGGGCGGCGCGCCCGGCTACAGTGGAGCGGCCAGCGCGGGTGTCCCGGTGAGCGGATCGGCCAGCTCGCCGCTGTCGTTCAGGATCGGGATCGCCGACTTCACCCCGTTCGGGTTCATGGACTTCACGGGGGTCTACAGGAGCGAAAACACGGGCGGCGCGATCGGATCGAGCTTTGGCAGCGTCCCCTTCTCGAACGGCTCCACCGGGCAGCTCTCCGAGACAAAGTTCAGCGCCCAGAACTCCCGCGTGGGCCTCCGGATCGACTCGACCGTGGGCGACACGAAGGTCCTCGGCTACCTGGAGACGGACTTCCTCGGCAACGCGGCGGCCAACCTTTACGTGACCAGCAATGCCGACACCCTGCGCATGCGGAATTATTTCGTGGACCTGAAAAACGGGCCCTTCGAGTTCCTCGCCGGCCAGGACTGGAGCCTCCTGACGCCCAACCGGGTGGGGCTTTCGCCGCTTCCCTCCGACATCTTCTACTCGAACGACATGGACACGAACTACCAGGCGGGTCTCACCTGGGCCAGGCAGCCGCAAGTTCGCCTGACGTACCACGCCACGGACGAGTTTGCCGTCGCGCTCTCTGTTGAGGACCCCGACCAGTACGTCGGAAGCGCGGTCGTCCTTCCGACGGCGTTCTCCGCGGGGGAGGTCGACACGACCGCCGCCTCGACGCAGCCGAACGTCTTCCCGGACATCATTGCCAAGGCGGCCTTCGACACGAAGGACGTGACCGGCCTTCCCTGGCACTTCGAGGTGGGCGGCCTCCTCAGCTCATACAAGGTCAACACCTACTCGTCGACGATCAACTCGAACTCGACCGAGGAGGGTGGCGGCGTCACCGCCGACGTGGACCTTGAGCTCGTCAAGGGCCTCAACTTCATCGGAACCGGCTTCTACAGCTACGGCGGCGGCCGCTACCTCCAGGGGCTGGCGCCCGACTTCATCATCAAGGCGCCCGACTCGACCGGCGCCTACGGCATCGGGCTCGTAAAGGCGTCCTCCGCCATCCTCGGCCTCGAATACAAGGTGGTGCCCAACGACACAATCTCCGCCTACTGGAGCCGGATTGATATCGGAAAGCGCTACAACAACCTCACGACCGGGGCCTACGTTGGCTACGGCTACCCCGGCTCGTCCAATTCCGACAACAAGTCGATCGAGGAGCTGACGCTAGCCAACACCTTCACGTTCTGGAAGAACCCGGCTTACGGCGCACTGCAGCTTATCGGCCAGGTCTCCTACGTGGATCGCGAGCCTTGGTACGTCGCTGCCAAACAGCCGAGCAGCGCGAACATGACCATGGTCTTCCTCGACCTGCGCTACGTTCTTCCCTGATCGACGGGCTGTCCCAAGGGACGAATTAAGCCGCCTGGTCGCCGCAGAAGCGCCAGGCGGCTTTTTCTTTCTGTCCGTGGGGACCCGGTCCGGGACTTGCCCGCATGTGGGGCGACGTCCTCGTTTGCCGCTTCATCCGGACGATTCACGGCCCGGATGGACCGCGGTTACGGGGGGAAGATTAAGCTTTTTTAATCATTTCTTCGCCGCCCCTTAATGAACTTAGTGTATGGTTCCCCCGATGGGAACCGTATGCGGATACTGATCGTGGAGGACGAGCGCAAGGTCGCCGAGATGGTCTCGCGGGGCCTGAAGGCCGAGCGCTATGCGGTTGACGTCGCGGACAACGGCGACACGGGCTGGGCCATGGCCCACACCTACGACTATGACCTGGTGGTACTGGACCTGGGCCTGCCCGGGATGGACGGCGCCGAGCTTCTGCGCCGCATCCGCGGCCGCAATTCCCGCATCCCCATACTGATCCTGACGGCTCGCGACGCGACGGCCTGCAAAGTCGACAGCTTCGAGGCCGGCGCGGACGACTATCTAACCAAGCCCTTCGCCTTCGCCGAGCTGGCGGTTCGGATCAAGGCGCTCCTGCGCCGCGGCGCGGCCGACCAGAGCAGCGTGATCCGTGTCGGGGACCTTGAGATCAACAGGCTGACCCAACAGGTCAGCCGCGCCGGGCAGCGGATCGAGCTCACCGCAAAGGAATACGCGCTGCTGGACTACCTTGCGACCCACCCCGGGCGGGTGCTTTCGCGGACGATGATCGTCGAGCACGTCTGGGACCAGAGCTTCGAGGGGCTCACCAACATCGTGGACGTCTACGTCAGGCATCTCAGGTCAAAGGTCGACGATCCGTTTCCCGTGAAGCTCATAAGGACGGTCCGCGGGTCGGGCTACAGGATAACCGACGAGGGGGCGCCGTGAACACGCGTTCGATCCGCTTCCGGCTCGCGGCCTGGCATGCGGTGCTCCTGACCGCGGTCTTCGCCCTTCTCGGGGGCCTGCTCTACGCCACCGTGAAGAGGTACCTGGACGACACGCTACTGGAGACCCAGGCCCGCCGCGCGCGCCAGATCGCCGGAACGCTCCTCGCGAACGCGCCGCGCACAGGCGAGGCCTATGTCGTCCGCGAGATCAAGGCCCTCTACGATCCCGAGCTGAGCGACCGCTTCATCCGCGTTACAAGGGGGGACGGCAGCGTCCTCTACGTCTCGGGCCCTCCGAACGACCAGAGCTTCGACCCCTCCAGGGTCCCCCCCGCCGGGGCCGGGCACGCCGCGGAGTTCACGCGGCTGGAGAGGCTTGGCGACGGCGGTTCGGTGCTGATCGCCGCCTTCAGGGAGGAGGCGGCGCAGGGCGGAACGTACCTCGTGGAAGTGGGCACATCGGCCGGGCCCGTGGACCGCCTCGCGCGGCACATCCTCGAGCTCCTCGCCCTGGGTATCCCGCTTGTCATCGCCGTGGCGGCGGCGGGGGGGTACCTCCTTGCGAGGCAGGCCCTCAAGCCCGTGGAGGAGATCGCCTGGAAGGCGGCGATCATCACCCAGCACAACCTGAGCGAGCGCCTGCCCGTAGCCCGCACCGGGGATGAGCTGGAGCGCCTGTCGTCCGCGCTCAACCTCATGATCACACGCCTCGACGAGGCATTCGGGACTTCAAAGCGCTTTGTCGCCGACGCCTCCCATGAGCTGAGGACGCCGCTGACGGTCATACAGGGCGAGCTCGAGAACCTCGCCGCCGACCCGCAGCTGCCCGCGGAGCTCAGGGACCGCGTCGGGAGCACGCTCGAGGAGGTCGAGCGCCTTGGGAAGATAGTCCAGAAGCTGTTTGCTCTCTCGCGCCTCGACGCCGGCGAGGCGCAGGCGGAGTGGGTCAGGCTGGACCTGGCGGCGCTGGTTTCGGCGACCGCCGACCAGATGCTTCTCCTGGCCGAGGACCGGAATATCAAGGTCACGCGCGAGGCGGGGGAGCCCGTCCATGTCATGGGAGACCGTGCGCGCCTGAAGCAGGTCGTCGTCAACCTCATCGACAATGCCGTCAAGTACACGCCTCCGGGCGGGACCGTGCGGCTCAAGGTGCACAGGGATTCGACCCACGGGATCATAGAGGTCGCGGACACCGGCGTCGGGATCCCGCCGGAGGCCGTGCCGCTGGTATTCGAGCGGTTCTTCCGCGTCGACCGCGAGCGGTCGACGGGCGAGGGAGGGGCGGGCCTCGGGCTTGCGATCGTCAAGTCGATATGCGCCGCCCACGGCGGCAGGGTTGACGTAGAGAGCGTTGTAGGCTCGGGAAGCCGATTTTCTGTGATTTTGCCGCTAGCGGCGGTCTAAAGATGAATTCCCATATCAAGACCTCCCCAAGAATGGCCAAGATCGTCGAAAAAATCGGTCGCGGGGCGGCTCTCGCGGGCCTGATGGCCGCGCAGCTTGCGGCGGCCCTTGCGCTCGCGGGATGCGGAGCGGGCAACGGGAAAGCCGAGGTCCACACGGTTGCGGTGGCAAGGACGGACAGGACCCGCCTCTCCAACTCGATGACGTTCCAGGGGGAATTCTACCCGTTTCAGGACGTGATGATCCACGCAAAGGTGTCCGGCTATGTGAACCCGATCCGGGTCGACATCGGCGACCGCGTCAAGGCGGGCGATCTCCTGGCCACGCTCGAGGTGCCGGAGCTGAAGGACCAGCTTGCGGGGGCCGACGCTTCGGCCCGGCGGGCCGACGCTGAGCACTCGATCGCCCATCTCAACTACCAGAGGCTTGTGGACGTGAACAAGAGCCAGCCGAACCTTGTCGCACAGCAGGACCTTGACGATGCCCACGAGAAGGACAGCGCCACCGAGGCGGCCCAGGCTACGGCGCATGCGGAGGCCGACAGGTTCAGGACGCTGTCGGACTACACGCGGGTGCTGGCTCCCTTCGACGGCGTGATCACGAAACGGTTCGTCGACAACGGCACGCTTGTCGAGGCCGGCACTTCGTCCAACACGGGCCCCGTCGTGGAACTGGCCCAGAGCGACCTGTTACGGCTCCGGTTTCCGGTCCCGGAGGCGGAGACGCCCCTTGTGCAGGTAGGCGGCGATGTCGGGATTTCCGTCGATGCCCTTCACAGGGCGTTCACGGGAAGGATCGCGCGCGACTCATGGGACATCGACCGGTCCACGCGCACGATGATTGTGGAGGTGGACGTCTCGAATCCGGAGGGCGCCTTCAAGGCCGGGATGTACGCCTCGGTCACGCTTTCGGTGCAGGACGCCGCAGGCGTCCTTGCCGTGCCCCTCCAGGCCCTTTCATCCGGAGACGCCCCGACGGTCCTCGTGGTGAGGAGCGACAACACGGTCGAGGAGCGGGCGGTCGTCGTCGGCATGCGCACCGCCTCGCTCGCGGAGATCCGGTCCGGCCTCTCCGAGGGGGATCTCGTTGTGGTCGGCGACCGCTCCGGGCTCGCGCCCGGGACAGCCGTCTCGCCGAAGCTGGTCGACTCGTCCGCGGCGGAATAGCGCGCGAAACAGCCTATGAACCCAAATCTGCCCCCGCAGTTGCTCCGCGAACTCGGGGAGTTCGACACCTGCACGATCGCCAACGCCGTCGACACGCTGAGGGTCAGGCTTCCAAACGAGGGGTTCACCGGCCCAGGCATCACATGCAGGACCAAGGCGCTTCCTCCCATGGTGGGAGTGGCCGTCACGCTGAAGATACGCTCGTCCGATCCCTCCATGAAGCCGGCCTTCTACCTCGAGCGACCGGATTGGTGGGAGAAGATGGAGGACGCCCCGTTCCCAAGAGTCCTGGTCATCGAGGACGTGGACGCCCACCCGGGAAGAGGGTCCCTCGTGGGCCCCGTCCACGGGTGCATCATCAAGGCCCTCGGGTTTGTCGGGGTGGTCACGACAGGCGCGATCAGGGGCAGCAGGCAGTTCTCCGAGATAGGCCTGCACGCGTTCTCTGGCAACGTCTCGCCCGCGCATGCCTTCGGCCACGTCATCGAGATGGGCGGCCCGGTCAGGGTCGCCGGAGCGCAGATCACGCCGGGCGAGATCATCCACGGGGACCACGACGGCATCGTGAGCCTCCCGGCGGAGATCGCCGGAAAGATTCCGGACGCGGCAACGCGCGTCGTCGAGCGCGAGCGCGCAATATGCGAGTACTGCGGCAGCCGCGGTTTTTCCCGCGAGAAGCTGAGGGGCGTCATAGGCGCGGACCCGAGCCGGTGGTAGGGGAACATAGGTCACAGCAGAGGGACCAGCGCCGCCATGTCACGATTCTCGATCCGATACCCCTATCTCATCGTCGTCTTATGCCTCATCGTGGGCGTGGTGGGCGTCTCGAGCGTCGTGCGGATGCCGGTGGACCTCTTCCCTCCCATCAACATCCCGGTGGTCGTGGTGGCGACCTTCTACTCCGGGATGCCGCCGGAGCAGATCGAGAACGACATAACGGGCACGTTTGAGCGGTTCTTCACGCTTGCCAGCGGAATCAACCACATCGAGTCGAGGTCCCTGCCCGGGATCAGCCTGATCAAGATCTACTTCCAGCCCGGGACAAACGCCGACTCCGACGTCACAAGCATAACGAATCTCGCGATGGCGAACCTTAGGCGGCTGCCGCCGGGGACGCTGCCCCCCGTCGTGCTGAAGTTCGACGCGTCGAGCCTTCCTGTCTGCCTCATCACGCTGAAGGGCCAGGGCCTCAACCAGGCCGAGCTTCACGACGTCGGCCAGTACAACGTCCGCAACCAGGTCGCCAGCGTGCCCGGCTGCGCGATCCCGCCCCCGTTCGGCGGAAAGCTGAGGCAGATCCAGATCTACGTCGACCCGGTCAAGATGGAGGCTCGGCAGCTGAGCCTGATGGACATCGCCCGCGCGGTGAACGACGCCAACCTCATCCTTCCGGCCGGCGACGTGAAGATCGGCCCCTTCGACTACAACCTCTACACGAACAGCCAGCTCAACACGGTCGCCGAGATAAACAACCTCCCGCTGAAGATGTTCAACGGCGCCCCGGTCCTTGTCGCCGACATCGGCAAGGCGGTGGACGACTCGGCGATCCAGACCAACATCGTGCGGATTGACGGGCAGCGCTCGGTGTATCTGCCGATCCTGAAGTCCAGCGCCGAGGCGAACACGATCGCCGTCGTCGACGGGATAAGGGATGCGGTGTCAAGGCTGATCGACATCCCGAAGTCGCTCGTGACCAGCGTCGTCTTCGACCAGTCGGTCTTCGTGAGGACGGCGATCGAGAACCTGATCGACGAGGGGGTCATCGGGCTCCTCCTCACCGGCCTGATGATCCTCGTCTTCCTGGGAAACGTCCGCGCGACGTTCGCGGTCTTCCTGTCGATCCCGCTTTCCGCGCTCGCCGCCTTCATTGCGCTCCAGATGGGGGGCAGCTCGGTGAACGCTATGATCCTGGGGGGGTTCGCCCTGGTGTTCTCCCGGCTGATCGACAACTCCGTGATCGTGCTGGAGAACATATTCCGGCACATGGAGCTCGGGGAGTCGCCCGAGGTCGCTTCGGAGAAGGGCGGGGAGGAGGTGGCGCTCGCCGTGCTCGCGGCGACGCTGACGACCGCCATCGTCTTCTTTCCCGTCACGTTTCTCTCGGGCGTCAGCAAGTTCCTCTTCTCGGCCCTGGCGCTGTCGGTCGTCCTCTCGCTCTTCGCGTCGTACCTCGTGGCGATGTCCGTCGTCCCGCTGTTCTGCGCGAAGCTCATCCGCGCGAGCGAGGTCCAGCACGGCGGCGAGGATGCCAGCGCCTCCATCCCCCCGAAGTCGCTGTGGGGGCGCTTCAACCACGGGTTCAACGCCAGGTTCCACCGCTTCCTGGACGGGTTTGACCGGGCCCAGATTGTCGCGCTCGGCAGGCCCGTCGCGACGGTCCTGGCCATCCTCGGCGTCTTCGTCGTCAGCATGGGGCTGATCCCGGCGCTGGGCCTGGCCTACTTCCCGCGCACGGACCCCGGGCAGTTTGTCATCAACGTCAAGGCCGCGCCGGGCACCCGGATCGACCTCACCGAGGGGGAGATAGTCAAGGTGGAGAGGCTGGTGCGCTCGATCGTCCCGCCGCATGACCTCAGGCTCGTGGTCTCGAACATCGGGTCCACGCCCGACCTGTCGTCGATCTACACGAGCAACTCCGCGCCGAACACCGCCTATGTCCAGGTGAGCCTCGCGGACGGCCACAAGACGGGAAGCTACGAGTACATGGACCGGGTCCGGGCTGCGCTCAAGAGGGAGACCCCGGAACTGACCGTGTACCTCCAGTCAGGGGGCCTCGTGGACGCGGTTCTCAACCAGGGTATACCGGCGCCTATCGATGTCCAGGTCAGCGCCAACGATCTCGACGTGGCGAATGCCGTGGCCGAGGACATCCGGTCGAAGGCTGCGCAGATTCCCGGGGTTGCCGACACGTTCATCCCCCAGGACGTGCACGCACCCTCGCTGCAGCTGAACATCGACCGCTACCACGCCATGGAGATGGGCCTCACCGAGCACGAGGTTGTCGACAACGTGATCACCGCACTTACGTCGGACGGCATGATCGCCCCGAGCTACTGGGTCGATCCCAAGAGCGGAAATCTCTACATGCTGACCGTCCAGTATCCGGACAACACCGTGAAGTCCATGGGGGACCTGAGGAGCATTCCGGTGAGGTCGGCGCTGCAGCACAACACGGCCCTGCTGGACACCATCTCGGAAGTGAAGCGGATCGACAAGCCGAACGAGGTGGACCACTACCAGCTCCGGAGAGTCATCGACGTCTACATCGCCCCGCATGGCGAGGAGCTCAGCCGGGTGGCGGCGAGGGTGGACAAGATCATCGCCGGCACGAGGCGGCCGGGAAATGTCATTGTCAGCGTCCGCGGGATCGTCGGCGCCATGAACTCATCCTTCAGGTCCTTCGGCATCGGGCTGATCCTCGCCATCGTACTCGTGTACCTGGTCCTCGTTGCGCAGTTCAAGTCGTTCGTCGACCCCTTCATCATCCTGCTGGCCGTGCCCCCGGGCGTGACGGGCGTGCTTGTCATGCTGACGGCCACGGGCACGACCCTGAACATCATGTCGCTCATGGGGATAGTGATGATGGTGGGAGTCGTCGTCTCGAACAGCATCCTGATCGTGGAGTTCACGCACCGGCTGATCGCCGATGGAATGCCGCTTTACGATGCGGTGCGGTTCGCTGTGCGGGTGCGCCTGCGCCCCGTCCTAATGACATCGCTCGCAACCGTGATCGGGCTGATCCCCATGGCGCTCGCGCTGGGCGCGGGCAGCGAGTCGTACGCGCCGCTCGCCCGGTCAATCATTGGAGGGCTGATCGTCTCTGTGGCGCTTACCGTGTTCATCGTTCCCGCGGCGTTCTTCATCTGGTACCGGAGGAAGGCTTGACATCCTCCCGGCCCTGAAGGGCCGGGATTCCTGAATACAATGATTACAATCTCAGAGCAGAGCAGGTTGGTTCATGCTTCACAGGAGCATTGCCTTGGGAGACCTGTGTCGCCTTTGGTCTTACACGCCCTCAACGCGCAGTCACGGAGTGTCCCTCCGCCGAAAGAAAATCGTCGGTGTGCTTGGTTGTTGCCAACCGACGCACGCAACTTTTCAGGCCCGAAACGAAGCGCAACAAAAAAATATGCCGGGATTCTTCCCAGTCCTAAAGGACTCGGTTTCCTCGCTGTCGCTCGATGAAACGGCTCGCCTCCATATTACTTGCGATCGCGATCTCCGGGCTCCTGCGGGCGCAGGACGGACCCCCGACGAAGCTCTCGATGGACGAGGCGAAGGCGGACGCGCTGCGAAACCACCCCGCCTACGCCGCGGCCCAGTTGAGGCAGCTCCTTGCCAAGGAGGCCCTTAGGGAGACCCGGGCCGCCTACTTTCCGACGGCCAACGGATATGTCGATGCCGTCGACACGGCTTGGGACAACACGAGGATACTCGCGGGGGGGATCAACAACCCCTCCGTGTACGACCGCGTTGGCGAGGGCATCGCGGTCTCGCAGCTGATCACCGACTTCGGGCGCACCAGGAATCTCTCCAGCGGGGCCAGGTCCGAGGTGCGCGCCGCGGCGCAGGGCGAGGAGTCCTCCCGCGAGCAGATTCTCCTCAATGTGGAGGCGAATTACTTGGCGACGCTCCAGGCGGATGCAGTCCTCGACGTGGCGACACAGACGATCTCGGCCCGCAAGCTCCTCGTGGACCAGGTCACGGCCCTCGCCAAGAACCAGCTCAAGTCGGAATTGGACGTCAGCTTCGCCCAGGTGGCGCTGGAGCAGGCCGAATTGCTCGTGCAGAAATCACAGGGTGATGCCGAGGGGGCGATGGCGTCCCTGGGGGCGGCCCTCGGACGCAAGGAGACGGGCACCTTCATCCTTGCCGACGATCGCCAGGAGGTCAGCGCCCCTGCCTCCCTGTCGGTGCTCGTTGCCACCGCGCTTAGGCAGCGCCCCGACCTGCTCAACCTCCGGTACCAGTACGAGGCGGCCCAGAGCGTTGCCGCGGCAGCGAAGGACGCGAATTATCCCACGCTCGCGGCCGTGGGCGTGCTGGGCAACTCGTATGCGGAGGACTCGCACCTGCCGGACAAGTACGCAGCCGCCGGCGTGCAGCTCAGCGTGCCGCTGTTCGAGGGCGGGGCGATCATGGCGCGCCAGCACGAGGCCGAGATTAGGGCGAGGGTTGCCGCCGAGGCTGTCCGCGAGGCCGAGGACAACGTCGTGCGCGACGTCCGGCTCACCCTTGTCGCGGTCCAGACGGCATATCAGCGGCTCGCCACCACCCGCCAGCTGCTGAAGCACGCGTCCGAGGCCTACGAGCTTGCCAAGGCCCGGTACAAGGTCGGCAGCTCGTCCATTGTCGAGCTGAGCGACGCCCAGCTGAACCAGACCTCCGCCGCGATTGCCTACGCGAACGCCGAGTATGACACGCGCATCCAGGCGGCGGTTCTCGACTACCAGACGGGCAATCTGCGCTAGGCTCAAGGGAGCCTATTTTGGATGTGGCAAATCAGCCGCATTTGCGGCGATCTTGGAGTGTTGCAGCGTCATCGTGCAGCCCGGAAAACCCATGAGACAAGGCTGGTGCGTCCCCAGTCTTGCCGCCTTTGAACGCAATGCCCTGTTCCCATATTCCCTCCGCCTCGGGTCCGCGGCGGCTCATGGCGCTCCTCTGCGTCCTTGCCTTTGCGTCCCTCCCGGGCCGGTCCCTGTCCGCCGATGCCGTCCTGCCACCTGTCCCGACCGGCATGCCAAGCGCGGAGGAGCGCCGCCGGATGGCCGAACTGGCGGCTGCGGACCATCGCCAGATGATGGAACTCCTGCATCTCGCGGAGCCGGCTGCGCTGCCCGCCCCCGCCGACGATCCGGCGCGGCCGCCGAACACGCATCCCGTCGGAGGCACGTCACCCAACTGGACGGACGATGTGCCAGGGCACACCTTCGTTCGCTCGGGGTGGGGCAGCTGGACCAACTATGACCTGGCAAAGGCCGACCTGTATCCCGTCCCCGACCCCCTGAGGCTGCGGGACGGCACCCTGGTTTCCACTGCCAACGCCTGGTGGAGCAAGAGGCGCCCGGAAATCCTTCACGACTTCCAGTCGGAGGTCTACGGCAGAATCCCGGAGGGCACGCCGAGGGTCACATGGGAGGTCATTGGCGTTGAAAGGTCCGCCCTGGGCGGCGCGGCCACCCTCAAGCATGTCGTCGGCCGCGTCGACAATTCCGGCTACCCCGCGGCAAGCCCGAGCATAGACATGGCGCTCTACATCCCGGCAAACGCCGCCGGGCCGGTTCCCGTCATGGTTGTCGCGAGCTGGAACACGACGGGCCGGGGATTCGGGCCGCCTCCCAGCGGTCCCACGGCCATGGAGCTCGTGATCGCCCACGGATGGGGATACGCCCTCGTCAACACGTACGCCATCCAGGCCGACAGCGGCGGCGGGCTGGGCGTCGGGATCATCGGCCTGGTCAGCAGGGGAAGCCCGAGAAAGCCCGACGACTGGGGCGCGCTGGCGGCCTGGTCCTGGGGCCTGAGCCGGGCGATCGACTATTTCGAGACGGACAGGGATGTGGACGCGAGGCGCCTCGGCATCGAGGGGCATTCGCGCTGGGGCAAGACGGCCCTCCTCGCCGCCGCGCTCGATCCGCGCTGGGCGATCGTCTTCTGCAGCTGCTCGGGCGAATGCGGGGCGAAGCTCCACCGGCACGACTTCGGCGAGTCGCTGGACAACGTCTGCGGCTCGGGCGAGTACCACTGGATGGCCGGCAACTTCCTGAAATACGGCGGCCATTGGGACCAGCTGCCGGTCGACCAGCACGAGCTGATCGCGCTCGTCGCCCCTCGCCCCGTGTTCATCACCGGAGGCACGCAGGACCTGTGGGCGGACCCAGTGGGGGAATTCAAGGCGTGCGTCGCGGCCGGCCCCGTCTACCGGCTGCTCGGCAAGAAAGACCTTGGCGCGACCGAGCTTCCGGCTCCCGACGCCGCGCTGGATTCGGGTGAAATAGGATTCAGGCTTCACGCCGGCGGCCACACCGACCTCCTGGATTGGCCGGCCTTCCTCAAGTTCGCCGACAGGTATCTTGCCAGGTGACGCCGCCGCCCTGGCCTCCCGGAGGCTACTGCGGGGAGCGGATCATCTGCAACATCCTCACGGCCGGCGGAAAGTCCGGCCGAAGCTGCAGCACCCTTTCAAATTCGGCGACCGCCTCGTTCCTTCTTCCCGCCTGCATGAGCGCGGCGCCCCGGGCATAATGCGCCTGGACGTAGTCCGGCTGGATCCGGATCGCCGCCTCGATGCGCGCCAGCCCCTCCTCGTTCCTCCCGGTCCGGCAAAGAAGCATCCCGAGGTTGTTGCTCGCCTCCGCCAGGTTGGGATCGCCGCGCAGCGCGTCCTCAAAATGCTCGATCGCCTCGGGAATCCGGCCCTTCTGGACCAGCGCGTTGGCAAGGTAGAAATGCGCGTCCGGATATTTCGGGTCCAGCCGGAGGGCCTCCTGGAACTGCGCGACCGCGTCGTCGAGCTTCCCGGGAATCATCGACCAGGCGCTCCCCAGGTTCGTGTGGGTCTCCGCAATGTCCGGCTTGAGCCGGAGGGCCTCCTGGTACTGGGCGACCGCGTCATCCAGCCTCCCGGGCATCTTCGACCACGCAAGGCCAAGGTTGTTGTGCGCCATCCATGAGCCCGGATTGCGCTCGAGAGTCGTGAGGTAGAGGGTCTGGTTGTCGCTGAACATTGCGCAATGGGACCACGTCAGCGCGCCGAGGAGGAGGGCGAGGGCGGCCACCAGCCAGCCGCCGAGCCAGCGGAGGCCGGCCGGCGCCCTTTGCCAGCACGCATCGAGGCCGATGCCGGCGAGCGCGAGCGGCCCCAGGTCGGGCAGGTACTGCCAGTGATCCCAGACCCAGGAATACCGGGCGCCGTAGAGGTCCACAATGCCCAGGGCCGGGAAGAGCGAGCCCACGAAGAACAGGAACGCCGCTAGCGGGCCGCGCGCGCGGCGCCTGAGCGCCCAGAGCACGGCGGCGGCCGCGACCGCGCCGACCGGGAAGAGCCATTGCCACCACACCGATGGATCAACCGTCCATCGCGGATAGATGAAATTGAGGTTGAACGGCCATGCGAGCGAGCCGGCGTAGAACCAGACGGCCCGTCCCGCGACGAGCACGCGGGCCGTCATCGGCAGGTTGAACTCCGAGCCCTGGGCGCCGACGTAGGTCCTCTCGACCCAGCTGCTGAACAGGCCCGCCGCCGCGCCCAGGAAGAACAGGGGGAGCAATGGCAGGACGTCGCGCCGCCAGGAAAGCCGCCCGCGGCTCCACCAGAGGACCACAAGCAGTGCCGCGGGCAGCGTCGCCGTGACGGTCTTGCACAGCAGCGAGAGCACGAAAAGCGCCAGCGCCCACCAGTAGAGGCGCGGCAGCCGCGTCCCGTCGAATTTCAGGTAGGCCAGCGCGGATCCCAGGTAGAGGGCGAGTGAAAGCGTGTTTTTCTGCTCCGTGATCCAGGCGACCGACTCGACGTGCACGGGGTGAAGCGCGAACAGCAGGGCCGCAATCCATTCCGCCCCGGCGTGGCGCCCGACCGGAACTCCGGCCCTCGCGTCTCCCGGCCGCGTTTGGCGACCGTCGAGCAGGCGGCGCAGGACCAGGGCGAAAAGCACGGCTGAACCGGCATGCAGGAGCAGCGTGACAATGTGATACCCGAGCGGATCATCGCCCCACAGCCGGTGCTGTACCCAGAACGCGCTGTGCAGGAGGGGATAGTACTGCTGCGTGGCCCCGAGATCGGTCCAGATCCGAGCCAGGCCCCCGAGGGATCGCAGCGCCGGCGCGGTCACGTAGTCGCCGTCGTTCCAGATGAACTTGCCCGAAAGCGATGGCAGGTAGGCTGCGATGGTCGCGCACACGACCAGGGCCCCTAGCCCGATGTTCCTGGAGTTGAATGCCCTGGGGTCCGCCGGCTCGGAAGGGGGAGTCTTCACTGCCGGATGAAACGAACAGGTCTTGAGGGACCCGGCAAACAGCTTGTCGCGAACGGCGATTTCCTCGCCGGCTTTCGCGCGGACGAAAGGCCGGGTCGCAAGTTACGGGGTCCTCGGCGCGGGAGTCGCAGTGGCCGTTCCCTGCCCGGCGCTCGCTTGCCGCGGCGGGGTCCCGTCGGCGCTGCGCCTCACACGGCTGACGTTGGCCGCGACGTCCTTTGCAGCCTGGGTCTCGATTCCGGGCCGGTTCAAGAACCCGAGGTCGCGGAACCAGTCCATGAAACGGTCGGGCCATGTGCCGTAGGCGATGAACCCGCGGTCCGTCAGTCCGCCGGTGGAGGGCGGTTCATCGGGCCCCACCTTGTCGCCGGGATGGTGCCCCCGGGCGTAGATGTGCATCTCGACGTTCGGCACGCCGTCGTCCAGGAGCGCGGTGAAGTACTCGGTCGCCCAAACCGCGTGGATCCAGTCCCCCCAGCCGGAGCACGTGATGAACGCCGGGGGGGCGTCGCGCGGTATTGCCGGCGTGCCGCCGCGGGCGAAAGGGGAGGGTCCCGGGTAGATCAGGCCCGCGAAATCGGGCCTGGAAGGCACCTTGGCGAGCGGGTTGTCAGGAAGGTCGTTTTTCCTGTCGAAGTCGGCCCACTCGATCGTGGCCGCCGCCGCCAGCTCGGCGCCCGCCGAGAATCCCATGATGCCTATCTTGCGCGGATCAAGGTTCCAGTCCCTGGCGTGGGCGCGAACCAGCTTGATGGCCTGCAGGGCGTCATTGACCCCGTCGACCTTCGGCTCGTAGCCGTCGCTGCGCAGGCGGTTGCGCAGGATAACCGTGCTGATGCCGTAGTTGTAGAAATAATGCACCTCGTCCGAGGCCTCCCCGCCGACATTGAGGGTCCGGTGGCCCCCGCCCGCGGCCAGGATGATGGCGGCGCCCGTGTTGAGCGCCGAGTTGCCCGGATGAAACTCGATGGACGGGTTGTGTATGCTGACGATGGCGCCTATCTCCCCGGGCCCCCACATGAAGTATTTCTCAGGCTCCCGGATCTTGTCCCGATTCAGATAGGCGGAGTCCGGCGGATAAAGGGGCACCACGACGCCGCCCGGAAGGACGGCCTGGGGGGCATAGGGCGCATCGGTCCTCGGACCGGGCGCCGGCACGCCCATCGGCTGCGGCAGGGGCGGGAGCGTTGCGGGAGCCGCCGGTGTGGCCGCTGTAGCCACGGAATCGGCGGCCAGGACCGGGGCGACAAGATGCCGACAAGGACGAGGCAGGGGATCAGCATCTTCCCATTCGGGCTCATGGAGGTTGGGGTTGCGCTCGCGCTCCGGAATAGGCGTCCCAGGGGGAGGGAAACCACGGAGGGAACAGAATCTGGGCCAAGGAGACCAAGACACCAAGGATGAAAGCTTCCTCCTCGCTTGGAAATTCTATTGTATAGCGGCGCACCTCATGCCTCGCCGAACCCACCTTTTCCTTGTCAGCCTGTGTTGCCTTTCCGCCCCTGCGCTTCGCGCCGAGGCGCCGCCGCTTCTTGCCGGGGCCTTGCAGCGGTGGTCCGCCGTTCAGGGGGACATGGCATTCACGCAGCAGACCCGGAGATTCCTCGCCGGCGGCCAGGTGAAGGAGGAGCGGGTCGAGCGATATGATCCCTCCCTGCCCGACAGCCGGCGCTGGCGGCTGATCGAGGTCGACGGCGCGCCCGCGACGGAGGAGCAGGACAAGAACCTGGAGTCGCGCAAGAACGGGAGGCCCAGGAGGAAGGTCGATGAATCGCCCTCGAAGTACCTGGACCTCGACCACGCCGTGCTGATCAACGAGACCCCCGCCGACGCACGATTCAGGATCCCGATGCTCCCGGAGGTTCACCGCCTCGTATCCCTCGATGACATCGATATCGTCATCACGGTCGACAAGCGGAGTGGGAACGTGGCGGGCATCGGGGCCGTGCTTCGCGAGCCGATCCGCGTCTTGCTGGGCCTGGCGCGGATCACCGACCTGGATGTCGATCTTCGCATCAACCCGGCCGCCGCCGGCTCGCCTGACGGGTCCGATGATGTCGCATCGGGCAGCACGGCGCGCGTGAAGATTTCAAGGATGGGGAACCCGGTGGAATACAACTGGAGCGACTTTAGGCGCGTCAGGGCTTTCGCCGCTCCCTAGCCCGATCGGGTCCGCGCGGCCGCGGTCGAGCCTTTCGGGCGGCATTTGGGACCGCTCGTCCAGATTCGCGTGCGAATTCCGCGGATACTGTAACTTTGGCGGCTGTCCCGTGTTTTATACACCGAGGGCATCAAGCATCGCCCGGATTCCCGAGGGGGAAAGCCGGTCGGCCGCCTGGTCCCTCACAAACAAATCGCTCAAATAACCCGCTCAATATGAATACCCGCCTCATGTCCCTGTGCTCCCTAGCCGCGGCACTCACCGTGTCCGCCTCGAACTCATTGTCCGCCGCCAGCCAAGATCCCGCGCCTGTCTCCCAGGTCGCACCCATCTACTCGTACGACCTGCGCAGGGCCGGCGTGGAGGGCGAGGTGGTTGTCGGTTTCACCATCACAGCCAACGGCGAAGTGAGCCACCCCGTGGTGGTTAGCTCCACAAACCAGCTTCTCGACTATCCGACGCTGGCAGCGGTGCGGAAGTGGAAGTTCACTCCCGCCATGAAGGACGGGGTCGCCGTGGATTTTAAGGCGGTCCAGCCCGTGGCGTTCGCGATTCCCGAGCTCCACCCCGCCGCCGCAAGGCTCATAACCAAGAACGCCCATCCGGCGTCGCCGGAGAAGCGCTCCCTGAGTTTCGACTGACACGAACCAGTCCTCCTCGAAAGAGGAGCGGCCGGCACGCCGGACCCTTCAACGGGGTCCGGTGCTGCCGTTTTGACATTCTTGGACCACGGGGAAAATTGCGTTGCGGCAGGAATGCCCCATCTTCTGTGCGCTGTGGCATCCCTGACCATCGACCCAAGCAAATCCGCGTTGGTCCTGATCGATCTCCAGCAGGGGATCGTCGGCCGGCAGCTCGCCCCGCGATCGGGCGCGGAAGTCGTCCTGAACGCCTCGCGACTTGCCGCCAGATTTCGGGCGCTCGGCTCCACAGTCGTGCTGGTGCGCGTGGCCTTTCAGCCTGATCTGAAGGATTTCCTGAAGGCGCCGGCCGACGCGCCCCAGCAGTTCAACCCGGGCGCGCTACCACCCAGCTGGTCGGAGCTGGTCCCGGAGCTGGGTCAACAGCCGGCCGACCTCGTCATCACCAAGCGGCAATGGGGCGCCTTCCACGGCACGGAGCTCGACCTGCAGCTGCGCCGGCGCGACGTTCGAACCATTGTCTTTGGCGGCATATCGACAAACATCGGCGTCGAGTCCACCGCCCGCAGCGCCTACGAGCATGGCTACTCGCAGGTCTTCGCCGAGGACGCCATGACAAGCCACAGCGCCGAGGCGCACGAATTCGCCGTTAGGAATATCTTCCCGCGCATCGGGAACGTGCGTTCGACCGGCGATGTGCTTTCGGCCCTCGCGCAGTGACTAATGCCGGGGCAAATCAGAGACGGGGGATCGTGAGCCCGCCGTCGACCATGATGACCTGCCCGGTGGAGTAGGGAAAGTCGCCGCGCGCGATGGAGGCGACGGCCCTGCCGACGTCCTCGGGCTGTCCCCACCGGGATTGGACGCACAGCCCCTGGGCAATGAGCCTGTCATACTTTTCGGCCACTCCCGCCGTCATGTCGCTCTTGATGACACCGGGCCGGATCTCGTAGACGGGGATCCCCTCCGCGCCGAGGCGGGCGGAAAAAAGCTGCGAGAGCATGCTGAGGCCCGCCTTCGCGATGCAGTATTCGCCGCGGTTTACGCTGACCACCGTGGCGGAGATCGACGAGATCGTCACGATGGTCGCGGCGAAGCCGGCGTCGGCCTGCCTGGCGGCGATCATGTCCCGGGCCACGGCCTGGGTCAGGAAGAACGTGCCCTTGAGGTTGGTGTCGACGACATGGTCGAAGCTCTCCTCGGTTGTCTCAAGGAGGTCGAGCCTGGCCTTCGGGCCGACGCCTGCGTTGTTGACCAGAAGATTGACCGGGCCGCCCGCAAATGCCCGCGCCGCCTTGACGATGTCGGACCGCCCCCCGGCTGACGAGATGTCGCCGGGTGCGTAGGCGACCCGCACGCCCCTCGATCGCAGCCGCTCGAGCGCCTCGGCAACGGCCGCCTCGGGGCGGACGCCGTTCACGACAAGGTCCCATCGCTCATCCGCCAGTTTCTCGGCGATGCCGAACCCGATTCCGCGGGTGCCTCCGGTGATCAGGGCTGTCTTGGCCATTGCTTTAGGGTGCGCGGACGCCTGGTCAAAGTCCAACGGGACTTGGGAAGGGTGGTGATTCCCGGCTCATGGCTCAGGCCAGGTCCGGCACTTCGATCCATTTGCGTTCGGCCCAGGACTTTATGCCGAGCTCGGCGAGCTGCACGCCCTTTGCCCCCTCCCGGAGGGTCCACGGGAACGGGGATCCCGTCACGACGTGCTTCAGGAAGAGCTCCCACTGCATCTTGAAGGCATTGCCATAGCTGGCGTTCGTCGGAACCGCGGTCCAGCCGTCCTTGTAGTTGATGGAGCTGTCGACGTCGGGATTCCAGACGCAGCGCGGGGTGGCTGCGAGCGCCTGGGCCTTGCAGTTGCGCAGGCCCGCGACGGCGCTCCCATGCGTGCCGTCGACCTGTATCGTGAGGAGGTCATCGCGGTCGACGCGGACGCACCACGAGGAATTGAAGTGGCAGATTATCCCGTTCTTCAGCTCGAAGGTGGCGTAGGCGGAGTCGTCCGCGGTGCACCGGTAGGGCTTGCCCGCCTCGTCCCAGCGCTGGGGCACGTGGGTCGCGCCCAGGCACGAGACGCCCTTTATCTCGCCGAACAGGTTCTGGACCACGTACTGCCAGTGGCAGAGCATGTCGCTGATGATGCCGCCGTCCTCCTCCTTGCGGTAGTTCCACGACGGTCTCTGGAGCTGCTCGAACTCCCCGGTGAAGACCCAGTAGCCAAACTCCCCCCGCACCGAGAGGATTTTGCCGAAGAACCCCGTATCGATCAGGTATTTCAGCTTCAGTATTCCCGGCAGCCACAGCTTGTCCTGGACGACTCCGTGCTTGAGGCCCGCGGCCGAGGCCTCGTTGGCGAGCGCCATCGCCTCGGCCGCGCTGGTGGCCGTGGGCTTCTCGCAATAGATGTGTTTTCCGGCCGCGATGGCCTTCCGCACGCCGAACGGACGCTGGCCCGTGAGCGTCGCGTCAAAGTAGATCTGGTTCGCCGGGTTCGCGAGCTCCTGGTCCAGGTTGGTCGACACGCGGCCCACGCCCGTTCGAACGGCAAGCGCCTTGAGCTTGTCCTCGTTTCGCCCCATGAGGACGGGCTCCGGCATGATCGCCTCCTGGTCGGAGATTCTAACCCCTCCCTGGTCGATGATCGCCTTGATGGAGCGGATCAGGTGCTGGTTTGTGCCCATGCGCCCTGTGACGCCGTTCATTATGATGCCGATGCGGTGGATTTTCATGAAGAGTCAGCTACGTGTGGCCGAGGTAGGCCGCGGTGATGTCCCGCAGGTAGTCGGATTGGTTCGTCGCCCAAAGCCGCGACGAGAAGACCTCGACCTCATTGTATCCCCTGAAGCCGGCGGCCTCGACCCAGGAGCGAATGGTCCGCAGGGGTATGCAGCCCTCTCCCATCAGGCCCCGGTCGTTGAGGAGGTCGGTTGTGGGCGTCCGCCAGTCGCACACATGATAGGCGAAGAGTGCTCCCAGGCGCCCGCTTCGCGCTATCTCGGCTTCGAGCTCCGAATCCCACCACAGGTGGTACACATCCGCCGCCACTCCGACATGGGCGGACCTGAGCGACTCCACCATGTCGTTGGCCTGCCTCAGGGTGTTCACCGCCGACCTGTCGTCCGCGTACATGGGATGCAGCGGCTCGATGGCCAGCCTTATCCCGGTAGACGCGCAATCGGGCAGCAATGCCGCGATGCCCTCCGCGATCTGCTTGCGGGACTCGGCAAGCGGCTGTGCGGCCACCGCGCCGCACACGAGGACGATCAAGGGCGCGCCCAGGGCGGCGGCCTCGGCAATGGCCCGCCGGTTCTCGTCTATCGCCTTCCGGCGGCCGTCCGCCGTCGCCGCGGCGAAAAATCCGCCGCGGCACAGCGAGACGATGGAAAGGCCAAGGTCCCTGATGCGCTGGCCGGCCTGGGCGGGATCCCGTCCGGCCAGGGCGTCGCGCCACACGGTTATGCCCTTCACCCCGGCCCTCGCGAATTGCTCCGACGATTCCTCCAGCGACCATGGCCGGGTGGTGACCGTGTGGACGCAAAGCCGCGAAAGGTCCGTCAGGGGCGCGGCGTTCATGGGAGGCAGCCGAAGAAGGTGTAGTACTTCTCGCCCTTGAGGATCCTCGCGAGGTAGAGCGCCACCTCCCTGAGGTGATAGTCTCCCCACATGCAGGATTCCCCGCAGGGAACCTTTCGGCCCTGCGGGATGTGGTCCCAGCCGTTGGGCCGGTGGTATATCGTGTGGAGCAGGAGTCCCTGATGGCCCGGCTCGCTCGCCAGGTAGTGCGTCGAGAGCAGTGTGGAAAGCGTGGTCAATCCCGCCTGCCAATAACGCCTGCCCTTGCCGTCGCTTCCAAGATGGCGCCCCAGCCGGAGCAGGCCCTGGGCGGCGATCGCGGCGGCCGAGCTGTCCACGGGCTCGAAGTCGTTGAAGGGCTCCGCCGGCCTTTCACGCCAGGCGCCCAGCCTTCCCAGCTGGGGCGCGCCGCCGTCCCAGTAGGGAATGCCGTCGGAAGCGGTGTTGGCTATGTACCAGTCGCACGTCGCCATGGCCGCGCTCAGCAGGATGCCCTCCCATTTACCCCGGCCGCCCAACGGGGCCAGCTCGGACTCCCGCAGGCCCGCCAGAAATTCAAGATCCTCGGAGAACCCGAGCATCGCCCAGGCCAGGCCGCGGGTCCAGGTCGTGAACCCGGAGTAGCCCTGCTGTGAATTCGGGCAGCGGTAGCGGCCGTCGTTCGGGTTGAATATGCTCTCATGGGCCGTGCGGCCACGCTCCGCCGGCGTGTCGTAGATGTCGCGCCCTTCCCCGTAGAAGACCGAGAACCTGGCCGTCGCGGCCATGTGCTCCAGGGCGCGCTCAAGAAGGGAATGGGCGCTGTCGTTTTCGCCCATGAGGCATTGGCCAAGGCGGTGGGCGACCAGGATGACCCGGCACGACCGAAGGGTGTCGACGAAAAGGGAGTGCGGGCCGTTGAACGAGTATACGAAGCCCCCTCCGCCATGGATCGGGGACCACCGGGCGGCCTGTACGGCGCCGGAAACCTTCAGGGCGAGCTCGCAGAAGTCTATATGGTCGGCCGGAAGCCGTCCCTCGCGCTGCAGCCTGAGCCAGCTGCCGTAGGTGCTCAGGTTGTTGAACCCGTGGTCATGCACCCCAACGTGGCTGACGTGCGACGCCATGCGCGCCAGCGTGAGGCGCTGCGCCTGCTCGGCAAACCGCGCCTCGCCTGTGGCGTCGAACTGAAGAAACGCCGAGCCGTAGTGAAAGCCCTCCGTCCACTCCGTCCACCCCTTCGACGTGTATTTTCCGGCAACCGTGAAGACCGGGGAACCCCGGGCCGGGTCATACTCTCCCAAGAGGCGTTCGATCTTGGTGCCTGAGAGCCTCCAGAATCCATCCAGGGCTGGGGCAAGCGCGGCGGGCTCAAGCGTTTCATTGATTCGCATGACGTAAGGGGTGTTATTTCGGATAATATATCATATATGATTGGCATCAGGTCAAAACTATTCCTGACTCGGGGGCATGCCTGCAGCTCCTGGCCCCTCCCGGGCGATGACCAAGACCGAGCTGATCTACGACACCCTGCGCCGGGGGATACTGACCCTCGCGTACCTCCCCGGGGACTATCTCAACATCGACGAATTGGCGCGGCGCAACAAGGTCAGCCCCATACCCGTCCGGGAGGCGATTGCGCGGCTTGTCGAGGAGCGGCTGGTCGTGATGCGCCCCCATATCGGCGCGGAGGTTTCCTCGCTCGACGAGACCTCGGTGCGGGAGGTCTTCGCGTTCCTGGAGGGATTGGAGACGGCGGCCACGCGGGACATAATTGTGAGGGCGGGCCCGGCCGACGTGGTGGAGCTTGGAAGGATCCTCGACGCGATTGACGACCTGCGCCTTCCGGGCGACCTGGCCCGCTGGGACGAGGCTAACGCCGCCTTTCACCTGCGCCTTGCCACGATCGCAGCCCTCCCGGGGCTGCTCGAGAACCTGAAGCGGGCCTTCGACCACTGGGACCGGATCCGCCGGTATTTCTCGGAGGCCTCGTCGAGCCGCGGGGGAATCGCGGCACAGCGGGAACATCGGGCGATGGTCATGGCCCTTAAGAGGAGGGATGAGGCCCTGCTTCGGAAACTGCTCCATCGTCACAATGAGCGGGCCCGCCAAGCCTACCTCGAGTGCCTCCCGAGGGCCGGCTGAGCGGCGCCGGCCGCCCCGGGCGGATCACTGGGGAATGATGCCCTGCGCCTTGGCGAATTTCGCAAGGGAAAGGCTCTCGAGCGCTCCGGTTCGTTCGAGCCCGGCCAGCGTGCCAACCTGGTCCTCCTTGGACCGGCCCTGTCCGAGCTTAAACTTGGCCTCGATCCTTGTTATCTGGATCGAGAATCCGATGATGGCCCTCATCATGTTGGCCAGGTAGTCCGCAGGAAGGTCCATTTTCCAGGGCACCGGCATCTTCGACTCATACTTGTTCGTCGTGTCCCGAATGGTCCTCAGGAGAAACGCGTCGTCCTCCAATCTTGCCTTCCCGTAAACATGGACCGCGCCGTAGTTCCAGGTCGGCACCGCCACCTTGGCGGTGTACCAGGACGGGCTGATATAGGCGTGGGGTCCGAGGAAAATGCAAAGGATCTCGGGGTTGGACTCGATATGCCGCCACTGCTCGTTGGCCCGCGCCATATGGCAGCGCAGGCGGCCGCCGCCCTCCTCCTCGTCGAACACGAACGGCAGGTGGCTTGCCCAGAGTCCGTTCGGGCCGGTGGTGACAAGCGTGGCGAATCCGTTGGCATGGATGAACTCGTTGATCTTCGCTGGGTCGCTGACTCGGTTGGCGGCGGGTATGTACATCAAGGATCCTCAGGTCATCGTACGGTTGGACGTCAATTTCAGGCAAGGCCGCTCTGGGACCGGGTGGGTGGCGCCGCCGCCGGGCGTTTGCGCGAGCGGCTCAAGATTGACCCGTTAATCACCCGCGGACCGTCAGCGTGACGACGGTGTCCGCCGACGGCGACGGGCCGAGGGTCAGCTTGAACGTGCCCGGCTCGACCTGGAATTTCATGTCGAGGCCCCAGAGGGCCAGGGCGTCCTTGCCGACGGGGAAGGAGACCGTCCTGCGCTCGCCCGCCTTGAGGTGGATCCGCTGGAATCCCTTGAGCTCCTCCACGGCCCGGGTGACCGAGCTCACGTCCTGGTGCACGTAGAGCTGCACGATCTCGTCCGCCTCGCGGCTGCCCGTGTTGACCACGTCGACCGAGGCCAAGGTGGAGCCATCCGCCGCGATCACCGCGTCCTGAAGACGGGGGTTCTCGTACTTGAACGTGGTGTAGCTCAGGCCGTCACCGAAGCTCCAAAGAGGCCCGCCCAAGCCGAACTCAAACCCGATCTGCCCGGCGAACGGCTTCCTGCTGTAATAGGCCGGAATATCCCCCACGGAGGACGGAAACGAGACGGTGAGCTTCCCCGAGGGGCAGACGTCGCCGAAGAGGATGTCGGCCGCGGCCGTGCCCGACTCCTCTCCCATGCACCAGCCCTCGACGATCGCCGAGGCCTTCTCCTTCAGGCGCCTGATCGACAGGGGGCGGCTATTGTTCAGGTAGACGATCACCGGCTTGCCCGCTCCGAGGACGGCCTCGACGAGGGCCCCCTGCGAGCCGCGCAGCTCCAGGGTGTCCGCGTCCCCAAGGTGGTTGATGGGAGGGTCGGACCACGACTCGCGGCTCAGCGCCTCCGACTCCCCAACCGCGAGGATCACGACGTCGGCATGGGCCGCGACACGCCTGGCCTCCTTGATAAGCGGCCTGTTCTCCTCATCGGTGGACATGACGACGAGGTTGTTATTCCAGCTGTTGAAGGCGATGCCGGTGTCGTTCTTCGCCAGCATGCATCCCTGCGCGTAGAGGATCTTTGCCTTGGCGCCCACCTTGCTTCGGATGCCCTCCAGCAGCGTCACGGGATGGGTTGGCATTCCCGAATAGCTCCCAAGTCGGGCGACGTCCGCGTTGGGCCCGATGACTGCGATGGTCATCATGCGCTTGGTGGACAAGGGGAGGACGCCGTCGTTCTTGAGGAGGACAATCGACTCCCTCGCCGCCTCGAGCGCGAGGTCTCGGGCCTCCGGGCGCTCCGCGGCCGCCGTGGCCGTTGCGAGGTCCGCATAGGGCCGTTCAAACAACCCCAGGCGGAACTTCAAGGCGAGGACCTCGCCAACCGCCTCGTCGATTTCCTTCATTGTCACGGTCCCGTTGGTGAGATCCTCCTGCAGGAGCGAGTAGCACTCGGGGTTCGGCAGCTCCATCTGCACGCCCGCCTTGAGCGCGAGGGCCCCCGCCTGCGCCAGCGATCCCGCGACGTGGTGGGCGCTGTAGAGCAGGCCGATCCCGCCGTAGTCGGAGGGGATGAAGCCGGTGAAGCCGAATTCGCCGCGAAGGACGTCCCGCAGGAGCCACTGGCTCGCGTGCGAGGGCACCCCGTCAATCTCGTTGTATGAGGGCATCACCGCACCGGGGTGGGCAGTCCTGATTATGTAGGAAAACGGCAGGAAATCCACCTCGCGCAGAATGCGTGGCGTGCTCACGCTGGGGCTCTTGTTGAGGCCGCCCTCGGGCGTGCCGTGCCCCGAGAAGTGCTTCAGGGTCGATATCACATGGTTCCCGTCAATCGTCCCGTCGGCGGATCCCTGCAAGCCGCGCACAATGGCAGCCCCCATCCGCGAGTTGAGGAACGGGTCCTCGCCCATGGTCTCGTCGAACCGGCCCCAGCGCGGGTCGCGGGCGACATCGACCACGGGGGTGAGCGCGAGCTGGGCGCCGCGGCTGCGCATCTCGGAGGCGACGACGTTGTAGATCCGCTCCACCAGCGCCGGGTCCCAGGAGCAGGCGAGGCCGATCGGGCTCGGGAAGCTGGAGGCCTCGGGCTTGACGACGCCGTGGCATCCCTCGTCGTGGAACATGGTCGGGATGCCAAGCCGCGTCTCCTCGACCAGGAACTTCTGGACCTCGTTCCGGAATGCGACGTCCTTGTCGATCGTCAGCCTTTGCAGCGGCGCCACGTCGCCGACGCCGTTTGGGATGACCTTCTTGAAATACTGCTCCTGGGTGAGGCCGCTCTTGGCGATGTCGTCCAGGTGGATCCAGGCGCCGGTGATCTGGCCTATCTTCTCGTCGACCGTCATCCGTCCCAGAAGGTCCTGGACCCGGTCCTGGACCTGGGCCGATGGGTCGCGATAGGGCGGGGCGGCGGATCCCTCGGCGGCCGACGTGCGCACGGCGAGGGCCGCTGCGGCGAGCACCGTGGCCGCAACCCGCATCGGTAATCGACGGAAGTGCATTGCCCCATCGTTAAAACCCCGGGCGCCAAGATGAACCCGAAAATGCCTAATTCGCATAGCAGATGTTCCGCTGGGGCCGACTGCGGCCTTGATGATTGCCAGCGACGGCCCGCTTGCATTGGACTCGTGGCGTGAAATGCACCGCGCGGCTCGTCCTTGTTCTGATGCTGGGCGAACTTGGGGTCCGGGGGGACGCTCCGACGCCTGCGCAGCCGGGGGCGCCGGCCGGCGTCCCGGTTGCCTCCCGGGCGCACAGGACCTTCACGACTGACTTCCCGCGCACGGAGCAGCCGATCTCCGAGGGCGGCAACTGGGAGTGCGGCAAGACACTTGGAGTTGACTGGGCGGACGTGGCGACGAATCAGGGACTTGCCTTCGGCCTCGAGTCGGGCTCGGGCGGCTACGATGATTCCACGGCGCTCGTCACGGGCCCCTGGGGACCGAATCAGACGGCCGAGGCGATCGTGCACACGGTGAACCAGTTCGACAAGGCCACGCAGGAGGTCGAATTGCGCCTGCGCAGCGCGCTATCCCCCCACAGCGCCACGGGCTACGAAATCAACTTCAGTTGCATGAAGAACAAGGACGCCTACTCGGAGATCGTCAGGTAGAACGGGCCCCTCGGCAGCTTCACCTACATCGTCCACAAGCAAGGAGCGCAGTACGGCGTTTCCGACGGGGATGTCGTCAAGGCGACGATTGTCGGGAATGTCATCACCGTCTACATCAACGGGGTCCAGGTCGCCCAGGCAAAGGACAGCACCTACGCCAACGGCCGCCCCGGGATGGGCTTTTTCCTCCAGCAGGGAAAGGGCACGAACCGCGACTACGGCTTCACGCGCTTCACGGCCTCGGATTGACGTCGCGGCATCCTCCGGCTTGGAGGGTCTACTGGACGGTCAGGCTTAGCACCTGGTCCACACTGAGGGCGACGGTCGGGTTGAAGGCGGGACTCGCGGCGTACGCGAGGAGGCTCGAACGCAGCTGGCGGCGCACCGGATCGAGCGCGGCGTCCCCGAGCTCGATGCTCGTGACGAGCAGCCTGCCCCGGCCCACGCGCGCCTCGAACACGAGCGCGAGCTTCCTGTTCGTGAACCAGTCGTCCACGACCTGGACGGTCGGGTGCAGGTCCGCCGGCAGCTGGTCAAGGATCATGGCGGATGCGTTCGTGATGGGATACCACCACTGCCAGTTGGTGTAGCCATCCGTGGGAAACGAGGCGAACGCCGGCCCGCGGGGGTCGCAGAGGATGCCCAGCGTGTGCGGGGCCTGCCGGTGCGTCCACGCCGTGTTCCAGAAGATGCTCGAGAAGCCGAGGGCGATCTTCCCGGTTGCCTGGTCGGGCCTGACCGAGTCCGGCGGGATCATGAGGACGACCGTGCCTCCCGCTTCGAGGCGGCCTTGCACGTCCGCATCCAGTTTCCGCGCGACCGTGACGCCCGGGGGAGCCGCCTCCTGAAGCGACCCCGCCGGCGGATAGACCCAGACGTCCCAGTCGTTCTCGAAGGGCGTGCCATCGATCCCCACCACCAGCTTGTAGCGCGCGGGCGCGGGCACCTTCCGCAGCGCGACGTCGACCCATCCCAGCTCGATTCCGGATCCGATCGGGATGTCGCGCTGGGCGAACCGCCCGCTGGCCGCGATGGCGCCGTCGTCGCCAAGCAGTTTCCATGACGCGGTCGCGCGGGGAATCGGGGCGGGTCCGAAATGCGCGACCTCGATCCTCGCCGTGAGGTGCTCGTCCGTCGTGAAGACCCGGCGCTCGAGGCGGGCAAGGGGGACGGTGCTGTTGCAAAACCGGCTGAACTCCTTTGGCGAGATATAGCCCTTCTCCTCCCAGAAAACGTCGAGCACGCCGACCGGCGCGGTTCCCTGGCCGGGGAAGTCGCTCAGGCCGAGGAGGTCAAAGCCGCCCATGTGGGGGGTGCGCAGGGCCGACTCGATCTCCTCCTTGTAGCAGATGGCCTGGAGCTTTCCGGATGCGATCACGAAATCGTGGGCCTGGCCAAGCATGTGGTGCGCGTCCAGGCTCGAGCGGAAGATCTCGAAGTTCCGCGGCTTCAGGTAGCCGGTGTACTTGGGAATCTCGTCGAAGTTGGGATAGGCGCACCACTGGCCTATCTCATGGCTCACTATCGGGGCCTTGAATTCCAGGACTGTCTCGCTGTAGTCGCTCGTTGTCGCGGGCGGGAGCCCGTTGATGCGCGAGTTGAGGCCCGCCCCCCAGAGCTGGATCCGGGGCCTGAAGGTCACGTTGTAGTCGTTCTCCGGCAGCTCGGGCCAGCCGGCGGCGGACGTGAAGAGCCGGCGCCGGTCCTTTTCCCGGTGGCGGGTGATCCACGCCGCCAGCCACTTGGCCCCCCCCTCTATCATCTCGCCCTTCTCGGTCCCGGGCTCGTTACTCGAGCAGATGAAGGCGAAGGACGGATGGTTGCCGTAGGCCTTGAGGACCCGGTCGGTCTCAGCATCAAGCCACGCGTCGACCGGCTTTCCGTCGCCAAGCGTCGTCGACCAGTTGGGCCACGAGGACATTTCGACGTGCAGGTAGACGCCGAGCTCGTCGGCGGCGACAAAGGCCTCGTCCGGCGGGCACCACGAGTGGAACCTGACGTGGTTCAGGCCGTGGGCCTTCAGGACCCCGAATGTCCGTTCCCATGAGGCGACATCGACGGGCGGGTGGCCCGTGCGCGGGTACGCGGCGCAGTCCAGGGTGCCCCGCAGGAAGAGCCTCCTTCCGTTGATCTCAAAGTCGCGGCCGTCGACGCCCATCTCCCTGAGGCCGAACACGGCATCGCGGCGCTCGCCGTTCCCGAGGTACGCGGTGACATGGCAAAGCGCGGGGTTGAACTCGTCCCAGAGGGCCGCGCCCGCGCCCATGGCGTATTCCGCCGAGAAGCTGCCGTCGGCGCCGACCGGCACATCGACCGCCCCGCGTGCCGGCTCGCCCACGGCTCCGCCGTCGAGGCGCACGGTTGCCGGAAGCTTGAGTCCCTCCGCATGCCCGATGCTGCCATGCACGACGGCCACCCTGTCGCTGATCCTCGGAAAGACCTGCAGGTCATCGATCCAGACGGGCTCCGTCTCGGCGATCTCAATGCGGCCGACGATGCCGTTCCAGTTGCCCTGCGCGTGATCGGTGACGCTGTGGGAATTCTCGCCGATATTGGGCACCAGCGTGTTGTCCACGCGGATCGTGATCACGTGGCGTCCGGGATGCACGGAGCATCCGAGGTCGTAGGTGTGCGCGACCGAGAGGGAGTCGTTTGTCCCGCAGGCGAGGCCGTCCAGCCACACCGCCGTCTTCCAGTGGGGGCGCTCAAGCGTCACGACCAAGCGGCGGCCCTCCCACGATACCGGTATGACGATGTCGCGCTGAAACCAGGCTGCGCCGACATAGTAGGCCCCGGGCTGAAGCCAGAACGGGACCTTGATGTTGCCGGGTTGGCGGTAGGGGGCGTATTCGGGCTTGGTGAAGTACGATTTGTCGAAGATCCCGCCGGTCCACTTTGTGTCGACTGCCACCGGATCGCCGACGCCCTGCGACGGGAGCGAGCCCGGAAGCTGGATGGACCCGGGCAAGGCGACCGCGAACCACCGCCCGTCAATCCCCGTGCCCTCGCGGTCGAGCTCGAACCGCCACGGCCCGGAGAGGTCGAGCGCGTGGCCCCCTTGCGCGAGCGCGGGCCACAGCGCTCCAAGCGAGAACAGGATGGCATGGAGGCGCCTCGTCATTGCGGTGGAGGATCAATTCCGCTGTGAAGCGGCGGGGTGGGGATGGACTGTAGTCGCGGGCCGGCCGAAGTAACTACCAATTTACCACGGCCTTGACGGCTGCAACGAGCTTTTCCGCCATGATCTCGTGCGTTTTCACGCTTGGATGCCAGTCCGAGCCAAGGCCGTCTGAGGCCTTCTGCACGTCAAAGTGCAAGACGTGGACCCTCAAGTCGCCCGCCGCTTGTCGCAGATCGACGACCTGCTGGTTCCATCGGCGCAGATTGTCGAGCTTCTCGCCGGGCCCCATCATCGGGCCGTCGGCCAGGAAAATATGCGCTCCGGGTCTCTTTGCCCTGATGAAGTCGAGAAACTCAGCGTAGCTCTTCTTCCATTGCTCCTCGGTCACGTCGTTCAGGCGGAAGTCATTTGTGCCCAGATCGATGACAACGATGTCCGGCATGGGGCCCTTGCTGAAATCCCAAAGCGGTTCCTTCATGTTCGGGTCCGTGCGCCGGTATACGGTCGGCATGCTGTCCTTGCCGGGACTTTCGGTCAGGCGAATACCCGAGACCGCCACGGAGACCTGCTCGGCACCGAGCAACCGCGCGGCGACCGCCGCATAGGTCACGTATTGGTTGGAATTGTCAGGCGAGACCGGAACGTCCTTGCCCGCCGCCTCATCCCCGTACCCGCAAGTGATCGAGTCGCCGATGAACTCCATGTTGCGCAGGGCCGGCGGCGCCGGCAGCAGATAATCGCCGGCGGGCAGCTTCAGCGCAAGGAATCGCGTGTTGCCGCGTCCCCGCTCGGTGCGCTTGAAGAGGATGACCGTGTGCTCCCCGTGCCGAAGGTCGTGCGCGACAACGTAGAGCGCGGGATCCTTGGTCAGCTTGAGGACGATCGTGGGGACGCCGTCGACCACGACCTGGATCTCGTCAAACCGCGTGGTGCTGAGGCGCGCTCCGAGCGCGGTGCCGTTGAAGTGGACGATAAGTTCGCTCCCCGGAAACGAGGCGCAGGGGGCGTCGGGGTCCTGCCAGTCGATCCTCCCGTTGTAGCGCAAAAGGGGGGCATTGGGCCTGATCTCGGTGACAAGGGCGGCCGAATCCTCCGCCCGGCAAAGCGCGGCGGAAACGGAGAAGGCTGCAAGGAGGATGATGTGGCCCAGTCTTCGCACGCTGCAGGTTTTCATTTTGGGGAGATAAGGGTTGAGCCGCAAACTCAAGGTGATTGTTGAAATCCCTCGACAAGCGCAACTACACACTCAACGAAGTGTGACTCGCCCGGGTTCGGCTGGCTCCCTTCTTTTTTTCGTCAATTTACAATGAGAACTGCGCGCGTGAGAGACTGGCGCAGGCGCCTGTCAGCACTGCTTCTCGCCGGCGCGATCGCCTCGGGGTTGGCCGAACGCGGCGCCTCGGATCCCGTGCCGGCAGCTTTTCCGAATCTTCCCAAGGACTACCTGCGCGAGGCCGACAATCCGCCGGATTTTTGGGTGAGCACCGAGGAGGGCGTGGCGAGTTTTCTTGCCGAGCGGGTCCACAGGGGCTCCGTCGCAAAGATCGGCGAGAGCGCGGGAGGGCGGCCAATCATGGCCGTGTTCTACGGCACTGCCCGGAACGGCAAGGGAACGACCACGTTTTCAGGGGCCGTTGGCGCGGGCAGCATGCGCGCGTATTTCGGCCCCGACTTTGACAAGAAGGTGTACTGGGCGATGGGGGCGGTCCACGGGGGGGAATTTGAGGGCATTGTCGGGCTCGTGAACCTGCTCTCGGTCCTCGAGACGGGAAAGGACCTGCGGGCGCGGCCGTGGCCGGAGATTGTCGCCGCGGCGGCCCGCCTGGACCGGATCATCGTGATACCCATCGTCAACATGGACGGCCGCGCGCGAGTGCCGCTGCGGATGGAGGCGTTCCGCGGGACTGACAACCGGATTCCGGAATACCTGAACACCGGTGGCTGGTTGAATGGCGAGCTGATCGGGTGGCCGGCCTGCAAGCAGTACATCCCGCTGAATTTCTCCAAGACCCAGTTCCCGGGTGGCTACCCGAACGACAACGGGGTAAACATCATGCACGACGACTTCTTTGGAAGGCGCCAGCCCGAGACACAGGCGTTGTTTGACCTGGCGGCGCGCGAACGACCGGACCTGATCCTCAACCTGCATACGGGCGCAGGCGCGAATGACTATTACACGCGGATGCACAGGCCGGTCATGGAGGATGCGCTCGCGCCCGCATTCAACGGCCTCTACCGGGCCGTGCACACGGCGCTGGTTCGCGCAGGAATGCAGGGTTCAAACGACCTGTCCGTCGAGGCAGAGCCCCCGCTAAACACGTCATACGGGTACAACCTCGACACGGCACTCGACTTCCATTGCGGCGTCCTTTCCGTCGTCGTCGAATTCCCATCGCACGGGTACGCCGGCAAGAACCAGCGGGGCGACGTCGTCCGCCAGTCGGCGGATCAGCTGCTGGACGCTGAACTCACAGTCCAGAAAGAGGCGATGAAGTACCTGGCCGACACAGGCGGGCGGGCCCGTTGGGCGGGCGGAAAATAGAGGCGGCGGCGCCTATCGTTCTGCTCTCTCGCCGCGCGCTCCTCGGCCTCGACCGGCTCGTTCGGGCAGGCCCTACTTCTCCATGTCCGCCGGGTGGCCCATTTCCGGGGGCGGGCCGTCCAGGGCCGTGGCCAAGTCGGCCTCGGACAGATGGTAGACCAACACGGAGAAATTGACCTCCTCATCCGGTTCGCGCTGTCGAAGGTAGGCGGTCAATCGCCCGAATCGATACTCCTCAAACCGCTGAAGCAGGGGCGGCCAATCGGCGACGCTGTGCCGGACAATGGCGGCCCTCCTGTCTGTCTCGCTTGCGGACATGAGGGGTTTCACTTCGGCGTTGAGCTCCTGATACTCGGCTTCGTAACGCCCGTTCCACGGGCCCCATGGGCCATTGAGGTCATAGTTCACGGGCTGCAGCATCGAGGCGCTGATGAGGTACGTGCCGGCAAGGAGACGCATGCGCTCCGGCTTCTTGAGAAACGTCACGGCCTCCGTGTCGCCGAGGCGCTGCATTCCGAGCAGGTCGTGATCCGCCCAATCCTGCCGCAGTCTCGGCAACGTAGACGGGACGTCCTCGGGCGCCATGAACAGGGTCTTCCAGTCGGGTCTTTTCGACCAGTCCATACCGTTGACCGAATAGAGGCTATATGCGCGGATGCCATAGTAGTCGGGGCTTGCCGCGCCGAAATACGAGAAATATGTCGGCCCGCCGCCTGCGGGTTGCCGCTCAACGAAGGCGCGGACGGCGGGCAGGTCCTGTCCCCAGTCGAGGGAACTGTCCACGAGGTGCCTGTAGGCGTCGCCGCGCCGCACGATTGGGTTGAAATACGCGATGTAGTTCGGGAACCAACGCAGGGTGTCCACGGCGGACAGGACAAGCAGCGCTCCCAACGCGAGGGCGCCTGAGCGGGCTGTCGTCAGGAACGCAGGCCTGCGACCGTCGGCCGGACGTGAGACCAGCCTGTCGACCCAAAGGCCCGCGGCTCCGCACAGGACAAACAGCGGCGCATAGGCCGGCAGCAGGTGCCGGTGCCCGATGTCCAGGTGGCTCGCTATCGCCGCCGCCCAATAGACCGAGAAGAGCGCCCAGAGGGGCAGTGTCTCATAGATGAGCTCCCGTGTGCCTGCCAGCCGCGGGCTGCCGCGACGAAGGCCCCTTGCTCCGGCCGCGACGGCCAGCAGGACTATTCCAAAGAGGGACAGCGGGGTCTTCACCAAGAATGCATACGGGAAGAACGAGAGCCAGCCGTGCAGCCGGAAATCTCCGTTCAGGAAGGCCACGCGCACCAGCGCGCGGCGATAGACGTCAGTGAAGCCGTAGGTCCAGGCTTCGGGCAATAAGTGGTGCGTGCGGACGAACTCTACCGCCCTGACCCACAATGCCGGCGACGGCCTGGACATGATCGCCTCAAGCTGCCGGGCCTGCTCCGGCGTGAGCACCTCGCGGCGGATCGCCTCAATTGCGTCGAGCGCGTTGTTGCTCCACACCGGCTCGACCGCGCCGTGTGCCACCAGGATGGATCTTGCCTGGCGTTTCTGGGAGTCGCTCAGGCCCAGCGCCTGGAGGGAAGAGACCGGTTCGGGCTTGGCCAGAAGATGCTCCCAGGGGATCCTGAACCGGCCCGATGGATCGTCGCTCGGGGCCGCCGAATAGCGGAATCCGTAGCATGCCCAGACCATGAACACGACCACCAGCAAGTGAAAGAGCGCGGTGCCAGCGATCGCGAGGGCCTGCTGGGAGCGCGAGGCAACCTCCCTGCGAAACGTCCCGATTGAAACCGGGAGCGGCCTTCCGTCCGCCAAGCGTGCGGCTGTCAGCAGAACGGCGATCGGCACGGTCAGGAACGCCGAAGCTTTTGTCAGAAAAAGGGCGCCGAGCAGCAACGCGCTCAGCAGCAACCGGCCCGGCGTCAGTCTGTGGAGCAGGGCCCATGTTGCCCAGGCCGAGGCCAGGAAGAACAATGCGGTCGCCATGTCCGATGTCATAAGCGCGCCATTGGCCAGAACCGTCGGGTTAAGGACGAAGATGAGAAGCGAGGTCATGCCGCCGAGTGGGCCGAACAGCCGGCGGGACCACGCCCACGCAAGGGCGCCCAGCGCCACGGCGAAGAGACCGCAGGCCATGCGGCCGTCGGCACCAAGGCTCTCCGCGTCGCTGCCCGACCTGTAGAGCCACTGCCCGCCGATCCGCCATTGATCGGCATCCTTCCAGGCCGCCTTGTCCGGGGGCGGAAGCGGAGGCAGGCTAAGCTCGAGCGGAAGTCCCGCCACGCGCTCCGGCAGCTGTCCGTTCTCCGGTTGCAGGCGAAAGTCGCCGTAGTGCCATTGTGAATATCCTGCCGCGGCGTACACGACCTCGTCGAATGTCAGGCTCTTGTCCCGCAGGCTCGCCACCATGAACAGCCAGAAGAGGAGAAGCACCGCGCCGGCCGCCGGCCAGCCGGTGAGAATCCTCAGCCGATCCCGTCCTCGAGCTCCGCCGGCGGGGGTCGGATGAGCATTTGTTTCGCTGATCTTCATGGGCTTGCTGGAAACTGGGCGGACAGGACTATTCGAGCGGCGGCGCCCTTAAAAGAACTTAAAGTTGCGCCGATGGTTCGTGAGCCGCGCGGCAGGTGCGACACGCAGGGCGATCCGCCGGGATGGCGGCCGGTTCAATGGTATTGATTGTCCGCGAGCCCGCCGTCAGACAGGGCGTGAAATTACCCCGAATGATGATCGCGCGCAATTACCGGAGGCATCGCGGGGCGAATGACGCGAGAGCGATGCTTGGATGAGAACACAGGCCGGCAAGAAGGCTCCCCTGGGCGTGCCAAGCAGGTCGCAGGTATTGGGCGGCGCCGCATTGATTGCGCTGGGCGTGCTGGCCGCGTACCACAACTGTTTCGGCACGCCCTTTGTCTACGACGACCAATTGGCGATAGTGGGCAACCCGTCGATCAGGCACGTATGGCCACCATGGGGAGCGATATTTTCGGCGCCGGCGGACACCACGGTTGGCGGCCGCCCGGTCGCCAACCTGACCGTTGCCATCAATTACTCGGTCAGCGGGACCGAGGTCTGGAGCTATCACGCGCTCAACGTTCTCATTCATATCCTTGCCGGATTGACCCTGTTCGGCGTCGTGAGAAGGACGCTGGCGGGACCGGTCCTTAGGGGACGCTTCGGCCGGGATGCATTGCCGCTATCGCTGGTGATCGCACTGCTTTGGTCCCTTCATCCCCTGCAGACCGAGTGCGTGACCTACGTCGTCCAGCGGGTCGAGTCGCTGATGGGGTTGTTCTACCTGCTGACGCTCTACTGCTTTATCCGCTCGGTCGAGTCATCGCGGCCGTCCCGCTGGCTGGCCTGTTCCGTGGCGGCCTGCTTGCTTGGCGTGGCGGCCAAGGAAGTGATCGCGACGGCTCCCTTCATGGTCCTGCTTTACGACCGCATTTTTGTCTCCGGCACCTTCCGGGAGGCTTGGCGGAGGCGCCACACGTTCTACCTCGCGCTCGCGGCCACGTGGCTGCCCCTTGCTGGATTGGTGGCGAGCACCGGTTGGAGCCGCGGGGGCTCAGCGGGATTCAACGCGGGTGTCTCACCGGCCGCATACTGGCTGACGCAGTTTGAGGCGATCGCGCGCTATGCGGGGTTGTGCGTCTGGCCGCGGCCGCTCGTGTTCGACTACGGCCCCTTCCGGGTCCGCTCCCTTGGCGAGGTGCTGCCTTACGCACTTGTCGTTGTCCCGCTCGCGGTCGCCACCTTGGTGGCGCTCCGGCGGCGGCCGGCACTCGGCATTCTCGGGGCCTGGTTTTTCATCATTCTTGCCCCGAGCAGCGTGGTGCCCGTGGCGACGCAGTCGATGGCCGAGCATCGGATGTACCTTCCGCTTGCGGCAGTGGTGACCGCCGCGGTTTCGGGAGTCTACCTGGTCGCCGGGCGCCGCTTCCTGCCCATGCTGGTGTTGCTGGCCCTGTTGCTGGGTTTTCTCACGACGAGCCGAAACGAGGTCTACGCGAGCGAGCTCAGCCTTTGGGCCGACACCGTCGCCAAGCGTCCCGACAACGCAAACGCCCGCTGCGACCTGGGGCTTGCATTCTTCAACGCCGGGCGCCTTCCGGAGTCCGTCGAGCAATACAGGGCAGCGCTGGAGATACAGCCGGCATATCCGGCCGTGTACAACAACCTCGGGAACGCCCTCGATCGGTCCGGCCGGACCCCCGAGGCGATCGGCTTGTATGAAACCTCCATCCGCCTCGAGCCCGGGTTCGCGGCGGCGCATTACAACCTTGCCAAGGCCCTCTTGAAGACGGGACGAAACACGGAGGCGATCCAGCAGTTCGAGGAGGTGTTGCGGATTCAGCCCGACCATGCAGATGCGCACAATGACCTTGGCGAGGCCCTGGTCCGAGAGGGACGCCTTCCGGAGGCGATCGAGCAATTTGAGGCGGCGCTTAGTATAAGGCCCGACTACGCGCGGGCGCATTTCTACCTCGGCAATGCCCTGGTTGGGTCTGGGCGGTTTCCAGAGGCAATCGAAAACTATGAGGAAGCCCTTCGGGTTCAGCCGGACATGGCCGAGGCAAACAACAATCTTGGCGTGGCCCTTTGCAGGACAGGGCGCATCCCGGAGGGGCTAAAGCAGATTGACGCGGCAATCCGGGAGCAGCCGGGCTTTGCAACGGCGCATTTTTCCCGCGGCATGGCGATGCTCCAGCTCGGGCGAAAGGACGAGGCGATTGCCGAATTTGAAGAAGCCCTGAAACTCCAGCCGGGCGATCCTTCGGCGCGCAAGATGCTGGACCTGATCCGGGCACCGAGGTAGGAGGAGCCGCCGATCGGACGCGGCGGCGATTGCAGCAATGGAGCCGTGCGCCTTTCCTATTCCGGTTGGAACGGAAATCTATGGAACCTCGTAGATCTCGACCAGCGCGACCCCGGTGGCTCCGCTCGCGCTGGATATCTGTGCCGTGTAACTCCCAGGCAGCAATGTAATCAGTAGCGCGGAATCCAAGCTCGCGGCGTCGTTCCATGGAAAAGCGCCTACGGTGCCAGCGGCGCTCATTATCTCGGGGGCTCCGCCCCAACCCCGGTCGCTGGCAAACGCGGTGGCGCCGCTGAAGAGCTGAAGCTGCGGGTCAGTCAGCGGGCCGCCCACTCCGTACTGCACCAGTGCCGGGCCGGAGGCCCTGATCAGTACCGTCCTCGCTGTGGAACCCCCGATAACAAAACCGGCTATCAGGATGTCGCCGCCGGTTCCCACCCAGACTCTCGACGAAATGTTGACGAGGCGCGGTGCCGACGGCGCATACGTGCCTGCTGGAGTGGTGTCGTAGACCTCGGCGAGCACGTTCCCGGTGTCGCCGCTCTGGCCCGAGACCTGGGCCGTGTAGTTCCCCGCGGCGAGCGACAGATCGAGCGCCGAGTCGTGGCTTGCAGGGTTGTTCCACGGGAACGCGCCAACGGAAGCCGCCATGGCGGCGATCGCGGCGTTGCCGGCCCAGCCGTTGTTCGTGTCGAGGACCGTGCCGGCCGAGCTATAGAGCTGCAGCTGGGGATCCGGCAGCGTGCCGGGGACGTTAAACGGCGCCGGGGCGATGGCCGGGCCAGAGGCGCGGATCAGGAGCGGCTCCATTCCAGTCGTACCCTGGCCCCCGACTGCAAATCCGGCTATCAGGATGCTTGATCCGGTGTCGGCCTGCCCCCGGGTCGAGATGTTGACAAGTCTGCCGACATCGTTGGTTGAGGCTATCGATACCGTTGCAGGGTTGCTTGTCGCCGAACCCACGTCGTTGCTCGCGATGCAGGTGTAGGTTCCCGTCGCCGACGCTGCGTCGCCTATTAGGAGAATCGGGTCGGTCGCCTTGGGGACCGGCGTCGACCCGTTCAACATCCATTGGTATGAGGCGGCGTTTTGCGCAACTGCGTCCAGGGCAACGGTCCCACCCGTCACAGTAACCGAAATCGGCTGCGACACGAACGAGGGAACGGTGTCGCTCACGACAACCGTGAATGGGAAGATGGACGAAATGCCTTTGCCCGTTGGACCGCCCGACTCCCCGCCGTACCAGAAGCCCTGCATGTTGAAGACATAGGTGCCCGCTTCAGTTGGGGTGCCCTCCAACACCGGAGTCGTCAACGTATCGGTGGCCGAGGTGGCGTCGAGAAATCCGCCCACCGGTCCCGTGATGGTCCCCCCATTCGGCTCGACGGTCGTCAGCTCGAGTCCGGGCGGAATGACCCCGGTGATCTTCCACGAACCGATCGTGATCAAGGGGGCGATCGTGAAGGCGAGCGGCTTGATGGCCACGCCGACGTCGGCCTCGAAAGGGGGAAGTGTCCCATTGGAATCTGGGTTCAGCGAGGTCACGAGGGTCGTAGCCCCAGCGGTGGAGTCGATGCAGCCAAGCGCCGCGGCCGCGATGGCTGCGGTCCTGAGGAGAGCGCCGGCCGGCGAGGCCTCGACGAATGCGCAGGCAGCGGCGGCGATGTGTGGAACAGGAGAGCGCTGCAGAAGCGCTATGAGTGCGGCCGCGGAGGGGTTTAGCCAAGCGAAGCACCGGCGCAGAAATGCCGCGGGCTTCATCGTTCCGATGGATTCAATGCCTGGGGCCCGATTGCGGGAAGATCTCATTTGCGAGGCGGCGATCAATCAGTTGCACCCGCAGCCGGCCCCGCCCACACCCCGGCCCCCTGACGCGGCCTCGCGGGAGAAATAGACATGCTCGGCAACCGCGGCTCCCAAGGGGTCGCGGTCGGGGTTCATGATGTCGTCGGCCAGGGCCGCCCGCTCCCATGGGTGCACGCGCGCGGGCAATGCCGTCGAACACGCGCATTGAAACACGGCAGCGAGCGCGAGGGCCGCGGCCACGGCAGCCTTGGCGAACCGGCGGTGCGAACGTGTACTCTCGGTCACCATAGGAATTTTATCCCGACCGTTGAAATGCCGGCGGTCGGATAGGCGCTCGCCGGGGTGACTCCGTCGCGGCCCCGCATGGCGTATCGTTCATAAGAAGCATCAAGCTGAAGGTAGTTTGACGCCTTCCAGGCAACCTTCAACCCGCAGCTGGTGGCGTCCTCCGCCGACAGCCTGAAGTCCGATGTGTAATACGGCGCCGTTCCTATCGGTATGCGGACGGGCATGATCGAGGTCTCGTCGAGGTCGTAGTAGTAGAACCGGGCCGCGGTCTGCGTGTAATAGCGGAACGACGGCGTCAGTATGACATTGGCCCCAAGATGCTGGAGCCACGACACCTGAAGCGTGTTGGCGACTATGCCGTAGCTGTCGGTGTAGAACCTGTACACGCCCTCGACGGCGCCGTGGACTCTTACGAACGAATGGTTGAGCGAGGCGTAGACCGATTCCCTCTGGCGCGTGTTCGGACTGTTCCCGCCGAACGATTCGTCGAGAAAGACATTCGGGAGGATCTCCACCGACTTCTCAACGATCTTGTACGGCTCGGAGAGATAGCCTGTCGAGAGTCCCGACGACACGTTTAGGGTTGCGAACGTGGTCGGCCCGAGAAGCTGCGTGACGCCGATGATGGCGTCCTTCGTGTGCTTTGGCAGGTAGGCCGGCTCAAAGTTGACCGCTACTCGGTCATCGGTGCCCGCGACGGCGACGCGAAGCGTGGTGTTCTTCTCGTTGAAGTCCGTCAGCGTCGTGACTGACCAGCCCCAGGAGACATAGTCGCTTTCGCGGCTCTCGTCGAATGTCGCGTCAATGTTGAAGTTCCGGAACTGCTCGGAATAATCCCCGTTCCAGGCCTTTCGCCGCGAATAAATCTGGGTCAGGGGAACCTGGTCGCTGCCCGGCGCGGCCGGCCGGCCCGTGGGGGTGGCCCCGGCGACGGCGTCGATCGTCCCCGAGAGCTGAATATGGCCGTAGGTCGCAATGTCCTCGTTCACGGAGCCGCTCTCGGTCACGACCGTGATCCGGCCGTCCTCCTCCCGGTAGTTCTCATACTTGTAGGCGACCGAATCGTCCGCCCGGGCGGACGGGCGCGGCATGGAGAGGGCCAGCGCCGCGGTCAGGAGCGCGCATGGCGCGATCGGCCGCGTGCGACTTGAGAGGCCTGACTTTCCTTTGCTCATTTGTTGCCGGGAGATGCTGCCGCGCCCGGCGCGGGCGGTTCGGCCAATGTGAGCATGGCGGAACCGGCGGGATAATCGTGTTCCGACGAGGAGCCCGACGGCCAACGCACGCGGATCCGTTTCGGCGGATTTGCCGACGGGAATCCGAAGAAGCACGCTGGCGAGGATTGGCTGTAGTATCCCGAGCCCGCATAGACCTCGCTCGTTTGCGTGGAGCCGTCGGCAAGCTCGACGGTGATCCTGGCGCCGACGGCCGTGGGATTACCCGGGGACCCGCGAAGGGAGATGCGCAATGACTTGTGGCCGGAGACACCGTTGTTTCGAAACACAAGCGCGGTGTCGTTGTTCCTTGTGATGAAGAAATCGGGCCAGCCGTCCTGGCCGAGGTCCAGTACGGCAAGAGCCTTGGCATCCCCTGGCACAATCAGGCCGCTCTCGGCCGGCGCCACCGGCGTGAAATGCCCGTGTCCGTCGCCGCGCAGCAGCTGGCTCAGGCCGCCGTCAAAGCGCCCCACCGATGGGATGGGCGCGAAGGAGTTCTGCACGGCGTAGATGCCGGCGTGCCCGTCCCCGTGGAAGTCCCCCGCGACAATGCCCTGTAGGGGGGCGATCTGGGCGATGCGCGGCAGGGGCTCGAACCGATAGGTCCCGTCGGGCTGGCTGAGAAACACGCCGCTGCGAAGCTCCGTCACGGCGAACCGCCGTGCCTTGGCCAGGTTCTCGTCCCCGAGTATCTCGCCCAGCGTGGCGCCGCCGTAGGAGTCAAACGTGGGGAACCGCTTTAGGATCGACGGAATGGCGGCGCCAAGGTCCCTGCGGCTTCTCCAGGGATAGAGCGTGTCCCCCTCGTAGTACGCCTCGATAAGCTGGGGCGATCCGCCTCCCTTGAAGTCGCCGGAGTAGAGCAGGGCGGGGTGCTCGGCGCTCGCGCGGTAATGGGTGTTCAGGCCGACATTGCCGACCACGTAGTCGAGCCGTCCGTCGCCGTTGAAATCCGCCGCTGATATCGACGTCCACAGCCCGGTGCCCGCCGCGGCAAATCCCGCCCTTTCAGTCCAGTCCTCGAAACCCTTTCCCTCGTTGTTGTGAAAATACCTCACGTTGCCCCACTCGAGCGTGACCAGCAGGTCGGGCCACCCGTCGCCGTCGACATCGGTCCACAGGGCGGCCGTGACCATGCCGACGTTGCGCAGGCCGGGGGAAAGGACGTCGGTCACGTCCTCGAACCTGCCCCCTCTGTTGGCAAGGAGCGCGCTCTGGGGTTCCAGGGGGTATTGTCCCGTCAGGACCCGGCCGCCGATGAACACCCCCAGGCGACCGCTGTGGTCGAAGTCCGCAGCGGCGACCGCACCGGCGCTGAAGAGCAGGGGTGGCAGCGCGCCATTTGGTGCCGGCTGGAATCCGCCTGAGCCATCGTTCAGGAACAACCTGGGCTCGTACTCCGGGGAGCCGGCGGGCAGGGCGTTGCCGCCCTTGGTCACAAGGAGGTCCTCGCGGCCGTTTCCCGTGGAATCGAACAGCAGGAGCGGCCCGTCGTCTATCGTCGGGTCGGTCGTTATCGCCGACGAATCCGCCAGCATGAAGGATCCGGAAGGGCCGCGATGGAGAATGCGCAGCGGATCGAGGGTCGTGCCGCCAATGACGACGTCGTCGCGGCCGCTGCCGAAGACGTCACCCACGGCGAGGCCCGGCCCGCGCGGGTTGAGGCGGGTGGGAATAAGAGGCTGCAGGTAGGTCTCGTCGACGGGGTCCTCCCGGGACCTGGGCGCGAGTCCGGCCGGCCAGCCCTCCTCCGAAAACTGGCCCGGAGTCTTGGGTGCGTCCGGCGGGAGGGGGATCGTCGAGGCAGGCTCCGTTATCAGGTAGCGCCGGTCCACGGCGAGGTCTTCAAACGTCTGCGTGTGACCGCTCGGCCACGTCACGACCATGCGCCTGATGGCCGTGTCCGCGCCAAGGCCGAAATGCAGCATGGGCTCGCTGCTGGACATGTACCCGCGGGCGAGGACGAGCTGGCGGACCTGCACGCCGAGGGCGCTCTCAAGCCTCACGGTCGCCCCCACACCATAGCGGTTGGACACGGTCCCGCGGAGGTCGATGACGACCCGGTGACCGGTGTCGTTGTCGTTGCGCAGGAAGGTGACGCCGCTGTGGTAGTTTGTGTAGACGATATCGAGGTTGCCGTCCCCGAGAATGTCGCCGAGGGCGGCCCCGAAGCTGACGCCCTTCTGGTCGAGGCCCCAGGCCGCGCTGACATTCTCGAACTGCAGGTCGCCGAGGTTCCGGAAGGCGAGGTGCGCCTCGGCCCTGGGGGGGCTGGCATACATGATCCTTATCCGGTCGGCCGTGGTCACCGCGCTCATCATCCGCCTTTGGACGTCGGCACCCGGGTCCTGGGGGAACCCGTTCGTCACGAAGAGGTCGAGGCGGCCGTCGTTGTCCAGGTCCTCGAGGCGCACCGACCATGTCCAGTCCGTGGCCGCGATGCCTGCCAGGTGCGCCGCCTCAAGGAACCTGCCGGTGCCCGTGTTGATCAGGAGCGCATTGCTGTGGTCCTTCGGGGTCGCGGTGGAATTCGGCCGCTCCTCGGTCCGCCCGCGCGCGTCGGCGATGTCGTGCTGGTCCTTTTGGTGGGTGGTCGCGGCCATGTCGGCGACGAGGAAGTCAATGAGGCCGTCGTTGTTCACGTCGCCTAGGTCCGCCCCCATCGACGCGAACGACGTATGGGGCAGCACGCGGTCGATGACGTCCGTGAAAGTGCCGTCGCGGTTGTTGTGGTAGAGCTTGTCCGGGACCCCGTAGTCGTTGGCGACGTAGAGGTCCGGCCATCCGTCGTTGTCGAAGTCCCACCAAGTCGCGGAATGGCTTTCCGACTCGCCCGCGATGCCGGCGCTCTCGGTCACGTTCGTGAACGTGCCGTTGCGGTTGTTGTGGAAGAGGTAGCCGCGCTGGCCATTCGGGTGCATCGCGCTGTTCAGGACGCTGGTGGTGATATAGAGGTCGAGCCACCCGTCGCGGTCGTAGTCGCAGAACGCCGCCATGACGCTTGAATCCGCCACGTCGAGGCCGTAGGCGTGGGCCATCTCCCTGAAGGTCCCGTCGCCCTGGTTGATATACAGGAGGTTCGGGGCGTTGGTGCGGCAGACGTAGATGTCCAGGCGTCCGCTGTTGTTGATGTCGACGAAAGTCGCGCCCTGGTTCCAGACGCCCTTTGTGGCCCCGACGCCCGCCTTCTCCGTCACGTCCTCGAACCTGCAGCCGCCGAGGTTGTGAAAGAGGCGGCAGCCCTCGGTCTTGCTGACCACGTATATGTCGGGAAGGCCGTCGCCGTCGTAGTCCCCGATGGCCACGCCGGTGCCGACCGACGAGGTCTCAAACTCCTGGTAAAGCTCCCCGTGCATCCTCGGATCATCGTAGCGGTTCTCCGTCCTCAGGCCGGTCTGCTCCGGGGGCAGCTGCACGAACATCGTCTTTCCGCGCGGAAAGGGGTGCTGGGCCAGGGGCTTGCTTGTGATGCTTCCCTGCTGGTCCGCAGCCCGCGCTGCCGCGAAGGCCAGCAGGAATGCCGCAATCGTCCCGAACCGGGCCGCACGCTTTCCCGAGGGCCGCCCGGTGTGGTGCTTGCAGGTCTCGGCGGCTGCCATGGTCAGATGGAGAAGGGGCGAATCGGAATCCGGTTATTCAATGAAGGTCCTCATGGCAAGCCGCCCGACATGCGCGCTTGGGCGCGGGTCACCGGGCCGGGGCCGAAAGCGTGAGGTGGGATGATCCGGCCGTGACGTCGTAGTTTGCCGTCAATCCCGACGGCCATCGGACGGCGATCCTCCTCGGGGGGGCGCCGTCCGCGTACCCGAAGAAGCAGGCGGAGGTGGACTGGCTGTAGTAGCCGGAGCCGGCATAGACCTCGGCCGTCTGCCCCGGGCCGTCGGCGAACTCCACGGATATGCGGGCGCCCACCGCGGTCGGGTTTCCGGGGCCGCCGCGAAGCTGGATGCAGAGCGACCCGTGTCCAGGCGCGCCATTGTTGCGGAACGCCAGCATGGAGTCGCTATTCCTTGTCACGAGAAAGTCCGGCCAGCCGTCCTGGTCCAGGTCGAGCACCGCGAGCGCCTTGGCGTCACCGGGAACGACCAGGCCGCTCTCCGCCGGGGCGACCGGCGTGAAATGACCCTTGCCGTCGCTGCGCAGGAGCTGGCTCAGGCCCCCGTCGAGGCGTCCGACCGAGCGGATCGGGGCATAGGAATTCTGAACGGCGTATATGTCCGCGTGTCCGTCGCCCTCGAAGTCGCCTGCGACGATGCCCTGCAGCGGGGAGATCTGCGCAATGCGGGGAAGGGGCTCGAACCGGTAGGTGCCGTCGGGCTGGCTGAGGAACACGCCGCTGCGGAGCTCGGTGGCCGCAAATCGGCTGGCGGCTGCCAGCTTCCCTTCGCCCAGGATCTCACCCACCGTGGCCCGGGCGTAGTATTCGTTGCGCGTGAATCGCTTCAGGACCGACGGGATCGCCGCGCCAAGGCTCCGGCGGTTGCGCCAGGGGTAAAGCTTGTCGCCCTCATAGTACGCCTCGATGAGCTGGCTGGATCCGTCCCCGTTGAAGTCGCCGGAGAAGAGCAGCGCCGGATGTCCGGGGTCGGCGTGATACTGCGTGTTGAGCCCGACGTTTCCCACGACATAGTCGAGCCGGCCGTCGCCGTTGAAGTCCGCCGCGGCTATCGAGGTCCACCATCCCGTGCCGGCGGAGGCGAAGCCCGACTTCTGCGTCCAGTCCTCGAATCCCTTCCCCCCGTTGTTGTGGAAGTATCTCACGTTGCCCCATTCGAGGGTGAGCAGCAGGTCGGGCCATCCGTCGCCGTCCACGTCGCTCCAAAGCGCAGCCGTGACCATGCCGACCTCGCGCAGTCCCGGCGCAAGGGAGTCGGTGACATCCTCGAACCTCCCGCCGCGGTTGGCGAGGAGGGCGCTCCGGGGGGCCATCGGGTAATGTCCCGGCAGGACGCGCCCTCCGATGAACAGCCCGAGGCGGCCGCTGTGGTCGAAGTCCGCTGCGGCCACCGCCCCCGCGTTGATCGGCAGGGGCGGAAGCATGTCGTCCGGCGCCGCCCGCATCCCGCCGTGGCCGTCGTTCAGGAACAGCCTTGGCTGATATTCCTGGGCGCCGGCCGGCAGGGTGTTTCCGCCCTTGGTCACCAGGAGATCCTCGCTACCGGTCCCGGCCGCATCGAACAGGAGGAGCGGTCCGTCGTCGGCGGCGGTGCCGGTCGAGACCGCGGCGGAGTCCGCAGCGATGAACGCCCCCGACGCCGTGCAGTGAAGGATGCGCAGCGGGTCCAGCACGGTGCCCCCCATGACGACGTCGTCCCGGCCGCTGCCGAACACGTCGCCGACCGCCAAGCCGGGACCGCGCCTGTTGAGGCGCACGGGGATCAGGGGCTGCAGGTAGGTCTCCTCAACAGCCTCCTCCCGCGTCCTCAGGTCGAGGCCGCGCTCCTGGCTCACCTCCCGGAACCGGCCCGGCGGCCGGACCGGATCAGGGGGCACCGCGATCGGCGCGGATGGCTCGGTGACCGTGTAGCGCCGGTCGACCTCGAGGTCGGCAAACGTCTGAACGTGGCCGCTCGGCCATGTCACGGTCATCTTCTTGATGACCGCGTCCTTGCCCAGGCCGAAGTGCAGCATCGGCTCGCTGCTGGACATGTACCCCCGCGCCAGCGCGAGCTGGCGGACCTGGATGCCGAGCGAGCTTTCTATCCTCACGGTGGCGCCGACACCGAACCGGTTGGACACGGTCCCGCGCAGGTCAATGTTCACGCGGTGCCCCGTCTCGTTGTCGTTCCGAAGGACGGTCACGCCGCCCTCGTAGTTGGTGTAGACCAGGTCGAGGTTGCCGTCCCCGCCCAGGTCGCCGAACGCGGCACCGAAGCTCACGCCCTTCGCGTCCAGGCCCCACTCGGCGCTGGAATTTTCAAACTGCAGGTCGCCCAGGTTCCGGAAGGCGAGGTGGGTTTCGACCATGACGGGGCTTTCGAAAAGGATCTTGATGCGCTCGGCCTGGGACCGGGCGACCGACGCGCGCGCGAAGATGTCCTCGTCCGGATACCTGTTGAAGCCGTTGGTCACGAAGAGATCGAGGCGCCCGTCGTTGTCCAGGTCCTCGAGCCGCACGGACCACGTCCAATCCGTGGCGGCGATGCCCGCAAGGAACGCCGCCTCAAGGCAGCGGCCGGTTCCCGTGTTCAGATACAGGGCGCTGCGGTGGTACTTCGGCGTCCCCGCGGATGCGTCCGGATTTCCCTCGCGCTCCCCGGCCATGGACCTCTGGTCCCTCTGGTGCGTGGTCGAGGCCATGTCGGCGACGAGGAAATCGATGAGCCCGTCATTGTTCACGTCGCCGAGGTCCGAGCCCATGGAGGAGGAGGACGTATGCGGCAGCACGCGGTCGATCACGTCGGTGAACGTCCCGTCCCGGTTGTTGCGGTAGAGCTTGTCCGGGATGCCGTAATCGTTGGCGACATAGAGGTCGGGCCAGCCGTCGTTGTCGAAATCCCACCAGGTGGCAGAGTGGCTCTGGGACTCGCCCGAGATGCCCGCGCCCGCGGTCACGTTCGTGAACGTGCCGTTTCGGTTGTTGTGGAAGAGATAGCCGCGCTGACCGGCCGGATGGGCGGCCGGGTCGAGCAGGTTGGTCGCTATGTAGACGTCGAGCCACCCGTCGCGGTCGTAGTCGCTGAAGGCCGCCATCACGCTCGAGTCCTTTACGTCGAGGCCGTAGGCGTGCGCCATCTCCTTGAAGGTCCCGTCGCCCTGGTTGATATAGAGCAGATTGGGGGCGTTGAATCGGCAGACGTAGATGTCCAGCCGGCCGCTGTTGTTTATGTCGACGAATGTCGCGCCCAGGTTCCAGACGCCGGGCGTCGCGCCGACGCCAGCTTTTTCCGTCACGTCCTCGAACTTGTAGCCGCCGAGGTTGCGGAACAGGCGGCAGCCCGCGGTCTTGCTTACGACGAAGATGTCCGGCCTGCCGTCGCCGTCGTAGTCCCCGATGGCCACGCCCGTGCCGATCGACCCGTCCTCGAACTCGTGGTAGAGCTCACCCCACATCTTCGGGTCGTCGTAATGGTTCTCCGTCCTGACGCCCGTCTGTTCCGGGGCCAGCTGCGTGAACATGGTCTTGCCGCGCGGAAAGGGGCGAGCGTCGAAAGGCCTCCCGGTTATGCCGCCCGCCGGGTCAGCGGCGCGGGCCGCCGCGCACGCGAGAATCGCCACGCCAAGCGCTCGTAATCGGGCCCCGTGCGAACCTGTAGCCGTCATCTAGTGAAGTTTGCAATTCTGAGCGACCGGTATCGTGATGCGGCGATGGGACGAATCCGCCATAGGGTAGTCAAGGCATGTTTGGCCGGCCGCTGCGCCCAAACTTATCTTGCCCGTCATTTCCACGTTGGCTTGCATTTACGGCTCCGCAACGTGGTGCAAATGCGACGATTCCCGTGAGAAGCCCGATCCGGATTCCCGCGTCCGCATGGCTGATGGTTCCACTCTGCGCGCTCGCGTACCTTGTCGTGACGGACGGCATCAGGCTGCGGCGGATCGAGTATGTTTCCGAGGCCTTCGGGAGGGCCGAGACCGGAGGCCTTGCGCGCGCGCGCAATGCTGATTGGAGGCCGCTGCTGATCGTGCCCGGGCACCGCAACGAGAGCTTCGAGTGGCTCGACCAGACGCGCCAGATGTTCGCCCGCTCGGAATGGCGCGTTCGCCACGTCGACTACGAGAACGCCCCGACGGGCCACGACGTGTACGCTGCCTCTCCCTATCGCTGGTGGCTTGGGCTTGTCGCCTGGTGCAATCATGGGATTTCCGGGGGACCGATCGACCGTTCCACCGAGAGGGCGGCGATTTACGCGGATCCGCTGCTGTTGCTGCTCTTTGGGGCGGGCACCGCGATATTTGTCGCGCTGAGGTTCGGCTTCCTGCCCGCCGCGCTCCTGTCGGCGGGCGTGGCCACCCTCTTCCCGTTTGCCGCGGAGTTTCTTCCGGGGGAGCCTGACAGCCGCGGACTGGCGCAGGCATGCGCGGTCTGGAGCGTGCTCCCGCTGCTCGTCGGCGCCTTCGCCCTTGGTTCCGACGGCGGCGCTCGGCGGGCAAGGAGATGGTTCTTCGCCGCCGGGGCCGCGGGTGGAGTCGCGTTGTGGGTCAGCGTGTCCAACGAGGCGCCAATCCTTTCAGGAATCGCCCTGGGCGCGCTGCTTTCCGCTTGGGTTGCCCGCGGCGGTTCCCCGGCGGTTCCCGGCGCGGAGCGGGAGTTTCTTCCCTGGCGCGCTTGGGCGCTCGGCGGAGCGTTGACCAGCTTCGGCGCCTACCTGGTTGAATTCTTCCCGTTCCACATGGGCTCCTGGGAGCTTCGAGCCGTTCATCCGGTCTTTGGCCTCGCGTGGATTGGCGGAGGCGAGGTGCTGGCGCAGCTGGCCGCACAGATCCGCGGTGGAATGCCCCGGCGCAGTCTTCGCGATTGGGCCGTCCTTGTTCTCGCGGCAGCCGCGGTGGCGTCCGTTCCCGTCGCAATGCTGCTTACCCGCAATCCTGGGTTCCTTTCGCTGGACCTGAATTCGATGAGGCTTTCAATGCTGCCCGGCGGCGTTTCGGCGAAGAATTCTGTGGCGTGGCTTCTGCAAGACGGCCTAACGCCGGCCTTCCTGGCCACGGTGCTGCCCGTGTTGCTCGTCGCGCCAGCCGTGTGGATTCTGGCCCGCGGGAAACTCGGACTCGTGCAGCGCAAGGCCCTCGCCGTCTCCCTTGGCCCGGTGCTGGCTGCGCTGGGCCTCTCGTTCTGGCGCCTCAGCTTGTGGAGCGGCCTTGATGGCGCCCTGCTCGCATTGGTTGTGGCGATTGCGACGGCAATCGGCGGCGCGCCGAAGCGCCGGCTCCTGTCCGGGGCGTTGGCGTTGTTCGCCGCGATCGTGCTTCTGCCGGGCGCCGTGCAGATTTGGCCCTCGCTGGCGTTGAATCCCAAAGGGGAGCTTACAAAGGGCGAGGTCGTGGGCCTCATCGAGCGGGACTTGGCATACGACCTGGCCAAGCATGCCGGCCCGCAGGGAGCGGTGATCCTGGCCCCTCCCGATGCGACCACCGCGTTATACTACTACGGAGGAATCAGGGGGCTTGGGACCTTCGACAGGGAGAACGGCGAGGGGCTGGAGATTGCAATACGCATTGCAAGCGCGTCGACCCCGGAGGAAGCGCAGGAGTTGCTCGGCCAGCGCGGGGTGACGCACATCGTAATCCCGCAGTGGGATCCCTACATGGATGTCTACGCCCAGTTGGGTAGCGGCCAGACAAACGGAACGTTCATCGAAAGGCTCCACCATTGGAACCTGCCGCCGTGGCTTCGGCCGGTGCCGTACCTGATCCCCTCGGTTGCCGGATTCGAGGGCCAGTCGGTCACGGTCCTGAAGGTCGTTGACCCCCAGAATGACGCGGCCGCGGCCAGCCGCCTCGCCGAATACTTTGTCGACATGGGTCAGCTGGACCTGGCGGCAAGGGCGGCCCAGGAGCTCAGGAGGTTCCCTGCCGACCTCGGGGCCCAGTTGGCCCGCGCCCAGGTCGCGATAGCCGTGGGCGACGCGGATGGCTTCGGCCGCTCGGTCGACGTGCTTCTTCGCAGGATAGCCGGAGGCTCGGATCGGGCCTTGCCGTGGGACCAGAGGGTGGGCCTGGCCATCGTGCTCGCGCAGGCGCATCGCGCCGACCTGGCCCGTGAGCGGCTGCGCCAATGCGTGGAGGAAGTTGACGAGGAGAAGCTGCGTTCGCTCAGCACGAACCTGCTCTACAGCCTCCAGGAGGCGCGCGCGGTCCTGGGCGTCGAGATCGCGGATCCCCGGATGCAGGAGCTGGCCTTGGACCTTTTGCCTTCCGATCTGCGCGCCCGATTGGAGAGATAGATTCGTTGATGGGTGCCGCTCGGGGGCGGGCCGTAGCTGCCGAGTTGGCAGAGCGCCGATTCGCGTTTTTGGAGTGCGCCAGGGATTTTTCCCGGATGAGAACGGGCTCCAAATATTCACGGACAACGATATTTTGTGTCGGCGCGACTCCGAATTCACACCGACAAACGAAACGATATCCTCCTGCATCCCGGGTTTCTTTTAGGACGGAAGCGTAAGTTTTAACATGCATTCGTATTAGCGGCTATTCTAGCTGAAACGATGCCCTGATAAATTGGAACCCATGGCATCCCATGGATTGGTCCCGGGATTCCAACTACCCGCCCTACAATTTGTATGTTCCAACACCAACGGACCGTACACGTCACTAAACCGTAAGCCTTAATCCACGGAAATATGCCTGCTAATCGTACTTTGCTGCTGCTGCGTGCCATCACGGTCACCTCGGCGTTGGGTTTTGCCACAATGCCCCAGACCGCCGGAGCGCAAGCCGCTCCCGCGACGACAACGACAACGACCACGACGTCATCGACTGCCACGGCGGACCAGGAGCCGTCGGCGCCGCCGATGGTTCTCTCGCCCTTCGTGGTCGACGCCTCCGAGGACGCCGGGAGCTATCAGGCCAACAGCACCCTGGCCGGAACCCGTGTCCGCACCGAGCTGAAGGACGTCGCATCGGCCATTTCCGTTGTGACCGCGCAGTTCCTCCAGGACACCGGGGCAAAGAACCAAGAGGACCTCTTGATTTACACCCCGAGCACGGAGGTCACGGGCCTCCGCGGTAACTTCAGCGGCGTTGCCGGTACCGCCATCTCCGAGGAAAACACGGTCGACTCGACAACCCGCGTTCGCGGCCTGGATTCGGCCGACAACACGCGCGACTACTTCATATCGGACATTCCGTGGGACGCATTCGACGTGGGTCGCGTTGACCTCCAGCGCGGGCCAAACTCGATCCTCTTCGGAACGGGAAGCCCGGCCGGCATCATCAACGTCAGCACCAGCGGCGCCTCGTTCACCAACAGCTACAATGTCACGAACCGCGTCGACGAATACGGTTCGCTGCGCGACTCGGTTTCCATAAACCAGCAGCTCGTGCCCGGCGTATTAGCCATCCATCTGGCCGCGCTGCAGGACGACGAGAAGTACGAGCAGGTCCCGGCTTTCAGCAACACGACCCGCTATTACGGCGCCTTCCGCTTCGATCCAAAGCTGTTCGGCAAGGACAGCCACACGAGCATCAGGGGCGACTTCGAGACCGGCAGGCAGACCTCGGACAATCCCCGCGTCATCCCGCCCGAGGACGAGATAACCCCTTGGTTTTCCAACACCATAACGACCGGTGGTGTCACAAATCCGGGCCTTATGAAGACGACCGTGAACGAGTACGGACCGGCGACGGCAGCGAATCCCACGGGCATGGTGCTTCCCCCGGGCGACTTCGAGCAAATCTTCGCAGGCCAGGGCCGCGAGGGCTGGGCCGATGTCACCAACTACTACGAGGCCACACCTGCCAATATAAACAATATTCCGAATCCTCAGGCCCCGTCCGGCACGCCCATCTATGCGACGGCGTCGGAGCAGAACTACGGGCTTATTCCGGCCAATGTTCCGATCGCCCAGGAGGGCGCCTACCTGAACCAGGGCACGTTCGCTAATTATGCGGTCGAGCCGTTCAGCAACTACGCGGGCTTCGTCGGGACATATTCGCCAAGCGCGTCCACGGGTGTTCCTGCAAATTATGCCTACCCGACCACGGCGATACCCGGTGGCGGATACTACACCGACAAGTACCTCACGGACCCGAGCATCTTCAACTTCTACAAGCTGCTCCTGGACGGGCCAAACAAGAGCGAGTGGAAGCGCTGGACGGCATTCAACCTGACAGTCGACCAGACCTTCTTCGACGACCGTCTCGGCTTTGAGGTCGCCTACGACCAGCAGAAGTACACTGAGGGCTCAGTGCCCTTCCTTCAGGGCCAGGAGTACGGCATAACGATAAACGTCAACGACACCTATCCGAACGGCACGCCGAACCCAAATGTCGGACGCCCCGAAGTGGCGGCGGGGACCGGAGAGGAGATCGACTACCAGACGACGACGACGCGCCAGACCTTCAGGGTCACGCCCACCGGCGAGCTTCGCAGCTCTGATTTCTTCAGCAACCCCATGCTGACATGGCTCCTCGGAAAGAGCGACCTTACCGGCCTCTACGAAAAGAGCCAGGTGGTGACCTTCAATTACGACTATGCCTCGTATGCCCTCAGCCCGCAGTGGGACTCCGACAACTGGCTCCCGCAGAACACAGGCTATCAGGCGGACGCGCTGGGTTCATGGAATCAGTTTGATTTCGTCGCCTTCCTCGGGCCGTCGCTGACGAACGCCTCATCCGCCTCGGGAGCGCACCTGAACAACATCAACTACATCGTTGCTCCCCCGGCGCAGGAGGTGGTCCAGAACTTCAATTCCACCTGGAACGTGCCGACGGACCCGAGCGCGCCTGGCTATGTCAATCCCGCGGCCCCGTACACCTACACCAGCATCGCAAACGGCGTCGGTGGGCAGAACGGCGGAGTGACCGTCACGACGCAGTCTGAGAACCCGGCCAATTATGTCGGATGGCAGGAGCATCAGGTCTATTACTACAGCGCAGGTGATCCGAGCCAGTTTCCCAGCCTTGTGACCAATGCGCAAAGGACCCGCTACACCGATTCATCCGAGGGCATCACATGGCAGGGTTACCTCCTCGGCGGCGACCTGGTCCCCTCGCTCGGCTGGCGCAAGGACAAGGTCGTGAACTATCAGTCGAACGCGTACACGGACCCGGTAAGCGGCTTCACGAGCCTGAACTTCCCCGACAACCTGGCGTCCCGCACGGATGTCCAGGGCGTTAGCAAGACATGGGGCGGCGTCTACCACTTCCCGAAGGCCCTCATGTCCAAGCTTCCCGGTGACGTCACGTTCAGCGTGCTGCTCGACCGCTCCGAGAACTTCAAGCCCGACGCGGCTCGATTGAGCCTCGCCGGTCTTCCGGTTCCAAATGCCAGCGGGACCACGACGGAGGCCGGCTTTGTGATCACGGCGCTGTCGGACAAGGTCTCGCTCAAGGTCGATTGGTTCAAGACGATCGTGAAGAACGCGACGCTCGAGGGCACCAACGGCAATTCCATCGCCGGCCTCGGTGGCAACGGCTACGTGATTCCCGACAACACGGTGTGGGGCTACGGCTGGGCGGCTGCGCTGCAGGACGGCCTGGAGGGCAGGACGCCGAACACGAACTACTGGAACTACGCCCAGGCAAGCGGATACGCGCCAGGCAGCGCGCAGTACATCGCCACGAACGCGTACTCCCAGCAGATTGTTAATGCATGGGTAAACCTTCCCGTCCCGGATTCGTTCTTCGCAAGCTACAACGTCACGCCGGCGATCATCCCCTCGCTTGCCAAGGCCAGCGGGCAGCTCGATTCCGCCTTCCTTGCCGGCTACGATGACGCGACGGCCCCGAACGAGGGTGGCGGCTCCCAATTCGGAAACCACGTGACGACGGTCGACAACCTGTCCAAGGGCGTAGAGATCGAATTCACGACCCAGATCCTGAGGAACTGGAACGTGACGCTCAACTATACCCACGTCGACTCGACGCACGAGGCCATCGATCCCGCGGCTCAGGCATTCATCAGCCAGCTGACGGGCTTCTTTGCCGGACCCGGCGGCCAGGTGCGCATGTGGTGCAACCAGTGCGGATCCACGATAGAACAGAATTGGAATGCGAACATCGTCGCGCCGTTCACGGTGGAGCTCAACGACCAGGGCCACGCGGCGCCAGAGGTCTCGCCATGGAGGCTTAACCTGGTATCGACGTACACGTTCGATCGCGGCCCGATCAAGGGAGTGTTCCTGGGTGGGGCGCTCCGCATGGAGGCCGCGCGCATCCTGGGATACAGGTACGATCCGACTTTCAAGAACGTGAACTCGACCGATCCCAACTACGCGGCCGTCACTCTCGTCACGGAGGGCGGCCTGAACGTCAACGAGCCCTTCATGGGCCCCACGGACACGCACGTGGACATGTGGATAGGCTACCAGCGAAAGCTGTTCGCGAACGTCAATTGGCGCATTCAGCTCAACATGCAGAACGTCGGCGAAAAGGATTCGCTCGTCCCTGCACAGTATGAGCCGGATGGAAGCCTAGCACTGGAGCGCATCCAGGAGGGCATGGGCTTCCGATTGGAAAACTCCTTCGACTTCTAAGACTTTTCTGACGCATCAGAGGGCGATTGCGCCAGGAAGAGTCTAGAAGCTTCAAGTCCGGCGGCGAAAGCCGCCGGACTTCCTTTTGGGCGCATTCGCCGGGGCGCATCTGAGTGGCCGGGCGTAGCCGACGTGAAGTTTGTTGACTAATCTTGCCCCTGTTAGCATTGACCATAGCATGTCTTACGAAGGCATGTTAAATATTACGGCTCGTCCTTCCCGGGATTCGCGGCCAACACATGCCACTTTCACCTTCGGCGGGCGCCGGCGGATGCCGGCGTCTACCGCATGAAAAGCCCGAAGCGGATCTTTATGCGCGCACATCGTGTCAGGCGGAATTCCGATCGCACTCGCCGGCGGCTGCTGGACGCCTCCATCCGGCTGTTTTCGGCTCGTGGCTACCACGGCGTCTCAGTCGACCAGATCGTGGCGGCGGCACGCGTCAACAAGCGCATGGTGTACCACTATTTCGGGAGCAAGGAGGCCATCTACCGGGCGGCGCTTCTAGAGGTATACAATCGAATTGGACGATTGGAGTTCCACGCCGTGGAAGGCGTTGGTCAACCCAAGGAGAAGCTTAAGCGCCTGCTGGACAGTTATTTCAAGTTTCTCCACAAGAACCCCGAGTTCACCCAGCTTGTGCAGTGGGGGAATGTCGAGGGGGGCCGGCACATCGCCAAGAAGCAGTATGTTCTGTCCATGAATCCGCTCCTTGAGCGATTTAAGAAGATCGTCGAGGAGGGTGTGAGGTTGGGCGAGTTCCGCCGCGACCTGGACCTTGACCACCTGATGGTGCAGTTCATTGGAAGCTGTTTCATATATCACTCGAACCGGATCTCGCTTTCCCAGGGCCTGGACATGGATCTGGGCAATGCGAGCGAAAGGGCCCGGGGCCTCAACCTCATACACACCCTGTTTTTCGACGGCATAAGCGCCACGCCCCGGGGATCGCGCAAGATCCATCCGAAGGCGGCATAAGGCGGGGCGTGTGCCGTTCGGCGTTTGGCGGCGCCGAGGTTCGGAATCAGGCCTCTGGTTTTTCTCGCCGGGTATGACGCGTTCCCTCGCGGGTGCTTGAGGCAAAGCGCAGCGATGCCGCAAATGGTCCCGGATTCCATCAAGGGGATATGGACTGCGGACCCGCAGGCGCGGGACGCCGCCGATCGCCGCCATGGCACTTCGCATGGATGATGCCCTCTCCTCGAATCTACTGGCCGCTTCGTGTGATCCGCCCAATCGTACCCATCCCGTCACGCGCATCTTCTGAAAGGAACGCCGTCAATGAGATTGTCCGCTGGCCCCGCCCTTGCCCTATTTCTTGTCGCCCCCTCCTACGGGCAGCTGACCTATCCCCCGACAAGGACGGTCGATGCCTCGGACACGTACTTCGGGACGACCTACAAGGACCCCTACAGATGGCTCGAGAACCTGAGGGACAACGACGTCAGGGCTTGGTTCAAGGCGCAGGCTGAGCTGACGGACGGAGTCCTGGCGAGGATTCCAGGAAGGGACGCCCTGCTCAAGGAGTGGCTGGACCTGGACAGGCTAAACCCGGCGACATTCAGGTCGATCAGCTATGAAAGCGGCCGCGTGTTCTACAAGAAGACACTGGGCGGCGAGAACGTCGGGAAGCTCTTCTTCCGGGAGGGCTGGAATGGTGTCGAGCGGCTCCTCTTTGACCCCGCCAAGTACAGGCCGGGCGTGACGACAAATGTTCAGAGCGTCGCGCCGTCGTCCGACGGCCGCTTCGTCGCCCTGGGGCTTAATTCCGGCGGGGCCGGCTTTTCTGAAATACGGGTCCTGGAAGTGGAGCACGGAACGTTGCTGCCCGAGAGCATCTATCCGTCGCTCGGGCCCGGGGGATGGATGCCCGACAGCAAGTCATTCTTCTACGACGCTGGCGACGTGACCGATATCAAGAGTCTCGGCATCAACTTGAACAGGAAAACCCGCCTCCATGTGCTGGGCTCCGAGGTCGCAGGGGACGTCGATTTCTTCAGCAGCGCGAGATACCCGGATCTGGGAATTGCGGCGAGTGAGTTGCCCGAGGTGAGAATCGACGAATCGTGCCCGGGCTACGTCTTCGAGAGGCTGGTGACCATGCTGAGTGAGATGCGGGTATTTTATGCCCCCGTTCCCGGCATGAACAGCGCGGCGGTCAAGTGGGAATCGCTATGCCAGCCCTCTGACAATCTGGTCCAGCGCCTGGTGTTCCACGGGGATTACGTCTACGCCGAGTCGCACACGGACGCTCCAAGATACAAGGTAGTCAGGACCAGCCTGAAGCATCCGGACTGGAAAAATGCGGAAACGGTGGTTCCGCAGGGAAAGGATCCCATCGAGCATATCACCGGCAGCAAGGACTTCCTCTTGGTCGTCTATTCCGACGGCATCCGCGGGCGGATCGTGAAGGTTGATTATGCCACGGGAAATTCGGCCGAAATCACCCTGCCGACATCCGGCATCGTGGGTGTTTCATGCCCGGATTCGCATTCGAATCGGTGCATCGTGACCCTGACGTCCTGGATATCCCCGACGGCGACGTACGACATGGATGCCGGGACAGGCGCCTTTGCGAAGAGCATTTTCAACACGGATGTCTCGTTTCCCGGGTTCGACAGGCTGGCTGTCGATGAAGTCGAGGTCCCGGCGAACGACGGTGCGATGGTCCCGCTGTCTATCATCCATGCGAAGGGAATTCCGCTGGACGGAAGCAACTGCTGCATTCTCGAGGGGTACGGCGCCTATGGCTCGAGCATATCGCCCAGCTTCAGCGTGCGGCAGTCGATCGCGCTCAGGGGAGTCGTCCTCGCGTTTGCCCACACGAGGGGCGGGGGCGAGAAGGGGGAGGCGTGGCACAAGGGGGGCTTCAAGGCCACGAAGCCAAACACCTGGAATGATTTCATCTCCTGCGCGGAATATCTCGTGAGTAAGGGCTACACGAGCCCGGGGAAGCTCGCGGGCCTCGGCGGCAGCGCGGGTGGAATCCTCATCAGCCGGGCGATCACGGAGCGGCCCGATCTTTTTGCGGCCGCGGTTTGCGAAGTCGCAGACGCCAATGCGATGCGCCTGGAGTTCCGCCCAATGGGCCCCTTCAGCATCCCTGAATTCGGCACCGTGAAGGACGCAGTCGAATGCCGCGCCCTGTATGAGATGGACGGCGTCCAGCACGTCGAGAAGGGGGTGAAGTATCCCGCCGTCCTTTGCGTGGGCGGCTGGAACGATGATCGGGTGCCGGCTTGGCAGCCGGGGAAATTCGCGGCCGCATTGCAGAATGCGACGGCATCGGGAAAACCAGTGCTCATGAAGGTCAACTACGACAGCGGCCATGGAACGGAGGAGAAATTCGTCATGTTCAAGGATCTCGCCGGCCAGTACGCGTTCCTGCTTTGGCAGACCGGGCACAGGGATTTCCAGCCGGCGGACTAGGCGCCATCTGCGGGCCGGCGCGCACGGTCAAAGTCTCTTGACGGCCAATGGCGGGTTTCGTGTAACTATTCCGTTACTAGCAACCAAGAGACGTCAAATTGAGGAAGCCGACCCTCCATCGGGCCAACAAACGGTGAGCCCGCACAAATCGGATTCAGACTTGCCTCTTGCAGAGAGGGATCGGACGCACGGGGCGCCCAAGGCGGCATCGTGCTGGCTCCGGATGGCAAGTCTGGCCGTTGCGGCCCTGTCGCTGCTGGCGTGCCTGCCACATCTGGCGGCCGCCGAGCCGCTTCGGGTTATGTTGCTGGCCGGGGACGGCGCATCGCCCTCGGAGACGCAGAAGGCAATTGGCGGCGTTGCCGACTATCTGGAGGGAACCGGATCGGTGAAATGCAGCACGCAGATCCTACCTGGCGCGATCGCCTCGGACGAGGCGTGGAGCGCCCTGGCGGCGTCCCAGGTGGCCGTGCTCTGGGTGAACGGTTGTCGGCTGGGAGGGCAGGGAAGGACGGCCCTGCAGAGATTCCTTGATGGGGGCGGGGGGATGGTCGTCATCGGAGGCGGCGGGGGCTGCTGGACGGATTGGCCGGAATTCGAAACCGATGTCCTCGGCGCTCGCTTCGGGGCGAGGTTTGCAGGCGGCCTGCCGATGCGGGTGATAAACCTTTACCCGCACTCGATCTTTGCGGGCGTGGCTCACTTTGACACGCCGCAGCCGATGCTTGGATGCGAGCTTGCGCCGGATTCACAGGTCATCATGGAGGGCATAGTCGGCGAGGAGACGGTTCCCATGGGCTGGGTGCGCCGGCATCTGAAAAGCCGAGTCGTGTGCCTTCAGCCCGGGGGGGCATTCTGCCTGGGGGATCCGCAATTCCGCTCCATAGTCTCGAACAGCGTGCTTTGGGCCGCCAGGCAACCGGTCCCCGGGGCGCGCGCGCTGGTCCAGCGAACGAGCATGGCGGATGCCTTCCCGGGCGCGCTGGCGATCACCTTCCCGGGGGGTCCCTCGCTGTGCTTCGACACGGTTCGCGGCGGCATCAACTACATCTGGGACGGTGATTTTGTGGACCTGCGCCCCTGGTGGACCGGCCGGCATGGCGATCCCCTGCGTTCGTTCGCGGCGCGGATTTGGGGCGACGTGTTCTATCGGGAGGGGTCGATGTTGCCGGCCTTTCACCTTGGCTCGAGCGACGACCCGTCGGTCTATCGTTTCCGGGGATACCACCTAAGGAAGGACGGCTTCCCGGAGCTCCTGTACTCGGTTGGCGGCAGGGGAATCACGGAGGAGATTCACCCGGTCGGTGACGGGATTGGAGTCGCATGCACCTTTCACGTGGAGGCCGGTCCACGCCCCCTCTGGATGAGGCTCTCGACAGGCTCAAAGGCCGAGATTGGGGTCTCCGGGGCGGTTCTGGACGGGAACTTTGTCCGCTATGACGAAACCGGTTCCAGCGCCTTTGCCGTCACATTCCGAGGAAAGGGCGGCTCCGCACCATGATTTCGAGATTCCTATGTGGCGCAGCTCTCCTCGCGCTCCCGGCCGTCAGCATGACCGCCGGGCAGGATGCCGCCGGAGCGACCGAGGTCGTCCACGTCACGGGACACCTACGCGACGCGGCGACGGGCGAGCCCGTTCCCGGATGGGAGGTCATCATCAGTGGTGCCGCGCTGTCGCGGAACGAGAACTCCGCCTTGATACTCTCGTCGGGGCCCCAAGGGGAGTTCGACTTCCAGGTGCCGGCCGGATCCTACGAGTTGGAGACCGCTTCCGGCAGGTTTCAGGACGCGCATATCCACCTCGACGTCGCGGCCGGCGTCGGCGCCTCGCATGACTTTGACCTGAGGGCCGCGGCGGCCTCGAACGCATATGTGACGCAGGACGTGAAGACCCCGCGTCAGATGGTCCCCGAAGTGTCCGGGATAACGTTCTCGCCAGGTGGAAACGTGGTGGCCGTGACGAGAAGGGGCGAGGTCTGGATCCGCGACGCCAAGACGGGGGGATGGCGGCGTTTTGCCTATGGGCTCCTGGAGCCGTTCGGCGTCGTCGCTGGCACCGACCGGGACGTCTATGTGACCACGCGGGGGGAGTTCATGCATCTCTCGGACACGACCGGGAGCGGCGAGGCGGATGTCTATGCCGTCGTCGACGATTCGTCCGGCATGACCGGCAACTACCACGAATTCTCCTATGGGCTGGTGCGCGACAAGTACGGAAACTTCTACGGCGCAAACGGGATGGCATCAAAGGACGGCGACAATTTCCAGGGCATCGTCGCCAAGGGCCAGCTGAAGATGGACAAGGCCGTTCCGGGCTTCAGCAACGATGACCACCGCTCGCTTGTCCCCTTCGAGGGATGGGTGTACGAGGTCACGCCGCAGGGGGAGTTCATCCCCTATGCGACCGGCTTCCGCCAGGCGATGGGCATCGGGCTGAGCCCCCAGGGCGAATTGTTCGCGACCGACGTGTCGGGCTCATGGGTGCCGACATCGGAGCTCCATCATGTGCAGAAGGGCCGCTTCTACGGGCACCCGGACGGCCTCAAGTGGGACCCAAACTACGAGGGCAGGCCGGTCACCATCGAGATGCTGCGCCAGATGCGGACGCCCCCGGTCGTCTATGTCCCGCGGGGTCCGCTCGGAAGCGCGCTCGGGCAGCCGGTCTGGGACACGACGGGTGGGAAATTCGGGCCGTTCGGGGGCCAGATATTCATCCCGGATTGGACGGGGGTCGTTGTCCGGGTGGACTTGGAGATGGTTGCGGGCGACTACCAGGGCGCGGTCTTCCTGTTCGCGGCCGGCCAGGGCCTGAATATCGGCGGGGTCAGGGGGGCCTTCGCGCCCGATGGAAGCCTCTACATTGGCCAGACGGCCCGCGGATGGGGGTCGACCGCCAAGGAGGGCATTCAGCGAATCTCCTGGACCGGCGCGGCTCCCGTCGAGATCCGGACGATTCGCCTGACAGACCGCGGATTCACCCTGGCATTCACCGTGACGATGAGCCCCGCAGGCCTTGCGGCGCCGGGGAGCTACCGCGTGAAGCGCTTCAGGTACAACTACAGCATAGACGACGGCTCGCTCCGCGTGGATGAAGTGGCGGTTCCGGTGACCGGCGCAAGGGCGCACGCCGACGGCATGGGGGCGGACATCGACCTTGTGGAGCTGATGCCCGGCTTCGTCTACGAGGTGGCGACGGACGGAGTCCGGAGCGCGGGCAGGGACCCTGTGGCCCATCCGGTGGGATATTACACGGCGAACCGGCTCCTGGCCGGGTCGGCCTTCCCGGCCAAATCGATGCTCGTTGCGGCGCCGGTTGCGTTCGGGCCGCCAAACCCCGCTGCGGGAGGAGTGATATTTCGCGCGAACTGCGTCGTCTGCCATCAGCCCGACGGCAGGGGCTCAAAGCAGGTGGGGACGCCAGACTTCACCCTTGCCGGCGGGCCGCTCACCCATCCGGACGCAGAATTGATCAACCAGGTGACAAATGGCGGCAAGGTGATGCCCCCGTTTGGCCACGTCCTTGGCGGACAGGAAATACTGGATGTCGTGTCTTTCTTGAAACAGGCCTTTGGAAGCAAGACGGTACGATAACGACAGGAAAAACCGCATATGACCCCACACTTCCCATGAACGCCCTTCCCACGCCCACCTCGCCGCTGCCGACTGCGACCCTCGCCGACAGCGAGCTGCAGGGATTTGGAATCTGGGACCTCCATTGCCATCCCGTGCAGGGAGACACCTCGTACAAGCGGATGGAGTACCTCGTGTCCTATGCCGACCGCATGGGGGTGGAACGCATGTGCATCTATATGGCATGGCCGTTTCCCAGCACGATCGACTCGACGCCGGACCAGTTTCGCCAGGACAACAACGAGATCATGGCGATACTCAAGGACTGGGGCACGCGCGCGTTTGGCTTCGTCTACCTCAATCCGCACTACCTGAAGGAGAGCCTTTACGAATTGGAGCGCTGTGTCGCGGACGGGCCAATGGTCGGGGTGAAGCTGTGGCTGGGATTGAAGTGCAACAACAAAGACCTCGACCCCATCGTGAAGCGCGCCGCCGAGCTCAAGGCACTGATCTTCCAGCACTGCTGGTTCAACTCCACGGCCAAGGATCCGCACGAGTCCACGCCGCAGGACCTGGTGGAGCTCTCCGCCCGCCATCCCGGCGTCCCGATGGTCTGCGGCCACACCGGCGGAAACTGGGAGCTCGGGATTCGCACTATCCGGACGCGCCGGGAGGTCTATTCCGGCCTGGCCGGGTCCGAGCCGACGGCCGGCTACGTCGAGATGGGAGTCCGGGAGCTTGGAGCGGACCACCTCCTGTACGGGAGCGATGTCGAGGGGCGCAGCTTTGCGTCGCAGATAGCGAAGGTGACCGGGGCGGATATCTCCCCGGAGCAGAAGCGGATGATCCTTCGCGACAACCTGCGGAATCTCCTGCTTCCCATCCTCCAGAGCAAGGGCATGAAGGCCTGACCCGGGGACTCGCAGGCTTAGGCTGATTGCATGAGGGCGGATGCGTTGCCGTGGCGAATTGCCGCGAGCTGGTCAGCGCTAAGCTCGGATTCCTGCAGCTTCAGGCGCGAGGAGTCGAAGTTGTAATACGGGGCGTAGGAGCCGAAGAGCAACCTGATCGATCCGACGGAGTCGAGAACGCCCTTCAGGGGGTCTACGCCCTCGACCGTCGCCATGTCAAAGCTCACCTGCGGAAGTCCGTTCAACCGGACGAGAAGGACGCGATTGTAGCCGAACTCGCGGAAGAAGTTCAGGAGCACGACCCTTGCCCCGGGCATCTTTGGAAGCAGGTCCGCCAGGGGTCCCGGGTGGGGCGTGGCGAACATAGCATTGGGCGGCCGGGTCCTCGGATCCTCCATTCCCAGCGCTATCTGGACGATGAGCCTGCGGGCCGTGGCGAGTTCCATCAGGCGGGTGAAGCGGGGGTCGTCGAGGCTGTACTGGTGAAAATCCGGATGCAGCCTTATCCCGGGCATGCGGTGGACCTCGTGGCATCGCCTCAGGTCCTCCTCCCAGTCCGGAAGGGTGGGGTTTACCGCGCCGAAAGGCACAAGGAGCCCGCCGCCCACCGCCGCGCACTCGTCGGCAAGCCGCACGTTGACCGCCGAGATATCCCGGTGGAGGAGCGCGTCGAAGCTCCCGGTCCAGGCCCGGACGACGCCCTCGCGCTTCAGCATCTGCGCCAGCCTTGCCGTCTTGTCGTAGGGAAGCCTGCGGAAGGGCCACCGCGAGAGATAGACGTTTGAATCAACCAGGTCCGGGGCGAACCCTCCGGCCCCGGGCGCCGATGTCTGGGCCTGCCCCGGCGACTGGGCTTGCGAGCGGTTGTATCCCACGGCCGCCGTTGCCGCCGCCAGCGCGGCATTCCTTATGAAAACGCGTCTATTCATTTGATTCTGGGCTTCGTTGTTGGAGGTTATGAAGTAATTGGGCTTGTGGGGCCGTTCGTCGGGCCGGGGACGGCCGCGTCAGGACGCTCAGGCGGACAGTCCGCTCGCCGAGTCGGGATCCAGGTATAGCGTGGCGTTGGGGTGCAGCCTCAGGATGGAGGCCGGACATGATGTCCCTATGGGGCCCTCAAGCATTGCCCGAACCGCCGCTGCCTTGCGAGTCCCCGGAACATGGATGCTCAGGCGCCGGGCCGCGCGAAAGACCGGCACGGTGAGCGTGAGCGCATGCGTGGGCACCTCGGCGACCGAACGGAAACAGCCGTCGTTCACCTGCTGCTGGAGGCACTCGGCGGCCAGCACCACCTTCTTGACCCTGACGGGATCGTCGAAATCGGCGACGGGCGGGTCGTTGAAGGCGATGTGCCCGTTCTCGCCGACGCCCATGCAGATGAGGTCGATGGGAAGCTCCGCGAGCACCTGCGCGTAGCGGGCGCAGACCTCTGCGCTGTCCCCCTCAACCGACGACAGCGGATGGAAGGCGCCCACCTCGACCCGGGACAGGAAATGCTCGCGAAGGTAGTGCTGAAAGCTCTGCGGATGGTCGCCGCCGAACCCGACGTATTCATCCATGTGGAAGGCGGTCACGCTGCCCCAATCCACCGGGTTCTTCAGGTCGTCGGCGAGCGAAGCCAGGAACTCGTCCTGCGAAGGGGCGCAAGCAAACACGACCCGGGCCGCCCGGCGGGAGGCGATGCAGAGCCGGAGGTATTCGGCCGACGAAGAGGCGGCGACGCGGCCGAGGTCCCCGCGCGTCGGGTGAATCTCAACCGCGAGGCGGTCAACCGCGAGGTATCGGGTCGTTGGCGGTTTCAATGGGGATGTGGCAGGACGATTCCGAAAGCCTCGGCCGGAGCCTCCGACCAGAGGCGGAGGGCCTCGGTCCGGTCCAGGCCGAGGTAGGCGGCCGTCCTCAGCATGCCCTCGTCCGGGCTGAGGGTCGAGCCGGCAAAGCCGCCGCCGCCGGGATGCCGCGCGACCCCGTCGGCCTTAATCTCGATGGTCAGCTCGCCAATGGTGTAGCTTCCCGGCGGCGCGCCGGCCCCCGCCATGGCGTCGGTGGTGAAGAGGACGCGGCCGGGCGGCTTTGCCCTGAAGAAGTTGCGCAGGACGAACGGGGGCAGGTGGACGCCGTCGGGAATCAGGCAGGCGGTCAACTCGTCGCGGGACAGCAGGCGCTGGACGACATTGTCGTGTCGGGGCAGCGTCTGCGGCGTGCCGTTTCCGAGATGGGTCGCAAATCGCGCGCCCGCGGCGATGGCGCCGTCGATCTCGGACTCGCTTGCGTTCGTATGCCCCAGCGCGACGTGGACACCCTGCCGCACGACCTCGGTGATGAATTCATGCGAGCCCGGCCATTCCGGCGCCAGCGTCACCAGGCGGATGTTGCCCCCGGCCGCGGCCTGTAGGCGGGCAAATTCCGGAAGGGATGGCCCGTGTATCGGTCGGGGCGGGTGGGCACCCCTGAACCCGGGCTCCGGCGAGATCCACGGCCCCTCGAGGTGATAGCCCGCGATCATCCGCGAGATGTCCCGGTCGATCGAACGCGCCCGCTCGATCGCCTCAAAGCGCCGGGCGAGGCTGTCCACGCTCGCGGTGACCAACGTCGCAAGGATCGCCCCGACTCCGTGCCGGCGCAGGGCCGAGGTTGCACGCCGCAGGTCTTCCGGCGAAATCTCGTCGCGCTGGAAGTCGACGCCGCCGAATCCGTTCACCTGGAAGTCGAATAGGAGGGACTCTGGCATGGGGATTGGGCGAGCGAAGCGCGGGCGTTCAGGGCATGGGCTCCGGATCGCTGCCACGCAGTCATCGCCTCAAAATTCCGGCATCGAACCGGCGCTCAACCCTTTGGCGTCGCACGGCTCTTAATTGGAGGGGAGGGCGAATGCGACGTAGGCGTCGCCGGTCGGGGTCTCAATCTTCCCGCCGCCGGTCGCCGATATCACGACATACTCCCGCCCGTTGACCTGGTAGACCGAAGGCGGCGCACTCCCGGTCCACGGGAGCCTTGCCGACCAGAGCACCTTGCCGGTGTCCTTGTCGAACGCGCGGATCATGGAATCCTTCGTGCCGGAACAGAACACGAGGCCCCCGGCCGTCACGGTGGGCCCGCCGAAGTTCTCCGTTCCGGTCTCGGGCTGTCCCTCCTTGGAAAGCTTGGCGTAGTTGCCGAGGGGGACCCGCCAGAGGATCTTTCCTGTGTTCACATCGATGCAGTTGAGAAGGCCCCACGGGGGGTTGCAGCCGGGGTAACCGTCCTGGTCCCTCGGAAAATTCCATCCGTCGGCGAAGTACACCGGGCCGGCGGCTGCGGCCTGCGGCGGGGGCGGCTGGTTTCGTCGCATCAGGAAATCGAGGAGATCCCGCCTTTGGTCGTCCGTCATTGGGGGCGCCGGGGGCATCTGGGCCCGTCCGGTCTTCAGGAGGGCGGTCACTTCCTCGTCGGTCAGCCGGTGGCGGAGCCCGATCAGGGAGGGCACCATTCCGATTCCCTGCCTCTTGGGGCCGTGGCAACCCGCGCACATCTGCTGGAAGAGCACTTCGCCCTTGCTGGGCGGAAGCCTCGGGTCGCGCTCGCGCTCGTCGTTGCGATAGACGGTGAACATTCCAATCAAGTTATTGCTGTTGAGATAGATGCGCCCCGTCGGGACGTCCACGCAGGCGCCGGTCCACTCGGCGCCCCCCCGTGAGCCGGCATAGAACAGGGGTCGGCCCTCGCTCGCCGGCTCAAACCAGCCGTAGGTCGCGTGGCGCAGCTGGTTCATCACGAAATTGTGCGCCTCCGGGGTCCTGTTGGTCACCTCGTCGATCCTGAAGTCCTCGGCTGCAATCATCTCGGGGAGCTCCGGATCCGGCTGATAAGGCGCCGTGACCTCGCCCGGCAGCGTCGACGTCGGCGCCCGGCGCAGGCGAAAGGGGAAGATCGGCTTTCCGCTCACCCGGTCGAGGACCAGGGTGTCGCCAAGCTTGCTTAGACCAATGACCACGTCGATTTTCCTGCCCTCGCGCGTGATGCTCATGAGGACCGGAGGGGCGGGGCAGTCCAGGTCCCAGATGTCGTGACGGACGTTCTGGAAATACCAGCGCAGCTTCCCGCTCTTTGCGTCCAGCGCCACGATGCAATCCGAATAGAGATTGTCCCCGTGGCGGTCGACGCCGACGAAGTCCGGGGTCGCATTCCCGATCGCGGCGTAGACGATCCCACGTTCGGGGTCGAGCGCCAGGCCTCCCCAGCAATGGGCCCCGTTGTTGTACCCGGCTCCCCTCCAGCTGTCCGCCCCCGCCTCCCCGGCCTGCGGAATCGTGTGGAAGCGCCAAAGGCTCGATCCCGTGCCGATGTCGTACCCGAAGATGTCGCCCAATAGCCCGGGAACGATGAAGGTGTTCCCCCAGACCACGCCGACCGCCGTTCCGCCTGTCGGCAGCGGCGCCATTCCGCCGACGCCGAAATCGGCCATCGGGTGCCCGGTCTTCGGGTCGAGGGCGTAGACCCAGTCGCCGGAGGTGAAGACGATGCGGGCCGGATGGTCCCCGTTTCCCGGCCAGTAGACGAGGCCCCGGCGGGCGGGCGCGTCCTGCATCCTCGGCCGCTCGACGGCCTCGAGGCGGAACCTCCAGAGTTCCGTGCCCTTCGACGCATCGACGGCCACGATCGCGCGGCCGGGAGTCGGCGCGAACATCACGCCGTCGACGATGATCGGATTCGCCTGGATGTTTCCCGCTCCGTCCCGCGAGTGGTACGTCCAGGCCTCCCGCAGCTGGCCTACGTTCCCGCGGTCTATCTGCGCGAGGGCCGAGTAGCGGTCGGCGAACGGGTCGCCGTGCGAGACCGTCCAGGTCTGCAGCGTTTCCGCGGCGGGAAGCCCGTTGGACGGCGTCTGCTCCTGCGGCGTCGCGGCTGGTATTGTCTGGTAAAGGGGCAGCTGCGACCTTTGTCCGGCGTCCTCGACCTGGGCCTGCGCGGGGCAGATGAGGGCGGCAAATGCGCACAAAAACCCGCAAATTCCGGGCCTTTTCACCCTTTCGGGCCCCGGGCGCGCGCCGGGGCCCGGCCCGTCAAGCTCTCGGATCGGAGACGCCATTCGGGTCATTGTGCCTCGCCCGTCGACCCGCCCGTTTGGGGGGCCATATTGCCCGCAACGAAGAGGGTGTGCTGGAGGCATTTCGGAGCAGAATAGGGGTTGAATGGATCGCGGAAAATCATTAATAGATCAACTCTTGCGTAGTTTTGAACATGGATTCGTAAGCACGGCTATTCCGGCGGCAAAAGTAGTGTGGTAGCGTGTTGGATGATCGAGACAACAGAGGTTCTCGCAATTAAGGGAGGGTCAATGGCCGTGACGGAGCGGGCACCTCGAAACTTCTTGCATGGGACGAATGAGATAGGCGACGAGGAAATCCGCGCCGTCACGAAGGTCCTCAAGAGCCAGGTTCTCTTTCGCTATGCCGCTGACCCCTCGAAGTCGGCTGTCGCCGAGTTTGAGGCCCTTTTTGCGGCCAAATCGGGGGCCAAGTACGTGCTCGGGGTAAACAGCGGGACGTCCGCCCTGATCGCAGGGCTGATCGCCCTGAAGGTCAGCCAAGGCGACGAGGTCCTCATCCCGGCGTACACCTACATCGCGACGGCGGCGGCCGTGATGGCGGTCGGGGCCCTGCCGGTCATGGTTGAGATGGACGAGTCCCTCAGCATCGACCCCGCGGACATGGAAAAGAAGATCACCGACAGGACGACGGCGGTCATCCCGGTGCACATGCGCGGCATTCCCTGCGACATGGGGCGGATCATGGAGATAGCGAGGCGCCGGAAGATCGCGGTGCTTGAGGACTGCGCCCAGGCCAACGGGGGCACCTTTGGCGGCCGCGCGCTCGGGACGTTCGGCGACGCCGGGATATTCAGCCTGCAGCATTTCAAGATCATCGCGTGCGGCGAGGGCGGGATGGTCATCACGAACGACCGCGAAACTTACGAACGGGCGGCGGTGTACCACGACTCCGCGTATGCGTTCTGGATGGAGGGGCGGGCAGCAATCGAGGGAACTTCGGACCAGTGGCAGAATCTGGCCTTTCTTGGTGAAAATTTCCGCATGTCGGAGATGCATGGGGCCGTGGCCATTGAGCAGCTCAAGAAGCGCGACCGGATCCTGGCGCGGACGCGCGATATCAAGGGGCGGCTCTGGCCGGCCTGCGAGAAGATCGAAGGTGCGGTGATGGAGGGGCTCAACGACCGCGCCGGTGACTGCGGGATATCACTGGTCTTCTTCATGCCCGACGCGGCGTCGGCCCTGGACGTGGCGGCGACCCTTTCCGCGGAGGGCGTCCGCTGCGGCACCGTGTTTTCCAAGCAATTCCCCGACCGCCACATCTACTACCACTGGGACTACGTGATGAACAAGAAGAGCGCGCATCGCAACGGCGCGCCTTGGTCGCTGGAGAAGAAGCCGAATAAAGTGGTCTACACAAAGGACATGTGTCCACGCACGATCGCGCTCCTCGAGCGCGCCGTCATGATTCCGATCACGCAGATCATGACGGATCCGTATGTCGACCAGGTCGTCGGTGCGATTCAGAAGGTTGCGCGCAACTGGAAGGCATAGGGCTCCGAACCGACCATTCCGCCCCGCCTCAACGCGCCGACGTTGAATGAATAGGCTTTGGCTCTGGTGGCCGGTTCCCACCAGCGCATTACCCACCCCAAATCTATGAGAAATGCAAAATCCCGATCCTTCAAGTGGCCCGAGGGCCGGCGCGGCGCCGTGAGCCTGTGCTGGGATGACGCGAGGCCCTCCTCGGTCAGGGCGGGCGTCCCGATCCTGGACCGCTTCGGGCTCAAGGGCACCTTTTACGCGCTGCCCCGGAACATGACGCGGGAGTTCAAGCTTTGGCGCAAGGCGGCCGCCCGCGGCCATGAGATCGGCAACCACACGATAAAGCACCCGTGCATGGGGAACTTCATCAGCTGGCAGACGCCGGAGACGATGCTCGAGAACTACACCCTCGCCAGAATGGAGAGGGAGATCATTGAGGCCAACAGGGTCCTCCGCGTGGCCGTCGGCGTGGAGCCGACGAGCTTCGCCTACCCGTGCGCCCAGACCTACGTCGGGAGGGGCGTCCGGCTGAAGAGCTACATCCCCATTGTCGCCAAGCACTTCGAGGTCGGCCGCTCCGGCTTCAGCGAGATGTATGCGAGTCCCAAGCGGTGCGACCTTGCGCAGGTGCCGTCACTGAATTTCGACGGCCAGTCATTCGAGCAGCTGCGGGAGTTAGTAGACAAAGCGATGGCGGATGAATGCTGGCTTGTCCTGACCGGCCACGAGGTCGGCGACGGCCGCGTCAAGCAGACCGTGTCCGCGAAGGCGCTGGAGAAGCTCTGCGCCTACCTCAAGAGGCGCACCGACATCTGGACAGACACGGTCACCGCCGTGGGACGGCACATTGCGGCCACCGTCAAGCATCCGCCCATACCAGCTCGCCTGCGGTGAAGGGGGCCACGATGGCCTTCGCCGATTTCCCCAACCGACGTTAGTCGCCAAGAATTGAAGGATTCGATCCCCAGGACCTTCTGCTGGCCCGGCAACAAGCGCGCGGCGGTCAGCCTGACGTGGGACGATGCGAGGCCATCGCAGGTCGACGTGGGCGTTCCGATACTGGATCGCTTCGGGATCAAGGGCACGTTCTACGTCCTCCCGCGGAACATGAAGGCCCGCGTCTCGAAATGGCGCAGGGCCGCCGGAAACGGGCACGAGATAGGCAACCACAGCCTGAATCACCCGTGCACCGGGAACTTTGACTGGCAGACAAGGGAGACCATGCTCGAGTCCTACACCCTGGCCCGGATGGAGAAGGAGCTTCTCGAGGCAAACAGGGTGCTGCATGTGGCCCTGGGCGTCGAGCCGACCAGCTACGCCTACTGCTGCGGCCAGAATTTTGTCGGGCGCGGAACCCATCTGAGGAGCTATGTTCCTTTGGTCGCCAAGCTCTTCGCCGTCGGCCAGGCCGGTTTCAGCGAGACCTACGCAAACCCGGCGATCTGCGACCTGGCACAGGTGCCGTCCATCAAGTTCGACAACAAGGCCTTCGGGGATCTCCGCGAGACGGTTGACGCGGCTGCGGCCGACGGCAGCTGGCTCATCCTCATGGGCCACGAGGTGGGCGACATCCGGGCCAAGCAGACAACGTCGGCGGGCGCGCTGCGCCAGCTCTGCTCCTATCTCAACCGGCGCCCGGATATATGGGTGGACACGGTTACTGCAGTGGGGCGCCATGTGGGAGCCACGGTGAGGCACCCTCCGTCAAGGGCCCGGTCCCGCTGAACCCGCAGACCACCTTCAACATGACTCATTTTTCAGCCCCGACCATCCCCGACAAGGGCCCCGTTTTCGCGGCGCCCATGGATTCACCGGCAATGGGTGCCGGCGCTCCCGAACTGCCATGAAACTCCACACAATAGACATCGCGATCGTCGTCGTTTATTTCGCCGCGATGCTGACCGTGGGCCTCTGGGTGTCCCGGCGCGGGACGAAGAACATGGGCTCGTACTTCCTCGGCGGCAGGGCGCTGCCGTGGTACCTGCTCGGGGTATCGAATGCGTCCGGGATGTTCGACGTCAGCGGCACGATGTGGATGACGTACATCCTCTTCATCTACGGCTTGAAGGCCATTTGGCTTCCGTTCGTGTGGCCCGTCTTCAACCAGATCTTCCTCATGGTGTACATGAGCGCGTGGACGCGGCGCTCCAATGTCATGACCGGCGCCGAGTGGATCCAGACCCGCTTCGGCCGCGACACGGGCGCGAACCTCGCCCACATGAGCGTGGTGCTGTTCGCCCTCGTCAACGTCGTCGGGCTGCTTGCCTATTGCTTCAAGGGGATCGGGAAGTTCCTGGTGGTCATGCTGCCCTGGCATTTCACGGGGCATACCACCGGGCTCCTGAGCGACGAGAACATCTACGCCATCCTCATCATGGGCATAACCTCGCTCTACGCGATCAAGGGCGGCATGGTCAGCGTCGTCATCACGGAGGTGACCCAGTATTCCATCCTCGTCATCAGCGCCATTTCGATCGGCGCGATCGCCATGTGGAGGGTTTCACCCGCGATGATCCAGCAGTCGATTCCCCCCGGCTGGATGAACCCGTTCTTCGGGTGGCACCTCGGCCTGGACTGGACCGGGATCATGGACTCGGCGAACGCCACGATCCGCCATGACGGCAACGAGTTCTTCATGATCATCTTTCTCTTCATGACGCTAAAGGGCGTGCTCGCCAGCCTGGCCGGTCCGGCACCGAACTACGACATGCAGCGGATACTCGCGACGCGGACGCCCAGGGAGGCATGCCTGATGAGCGCCATGGTCAACCTGGTCATGTGGTTCCCGGCCTACGTGATGGGAACGGGCATCGTCGTCCTTGCCCTGGGCTTTTGCATGCCCGAGCTTCGCGGCATGGCGACGCCGGACTTCGAGAAGATCCTGCCGATGGTCCTCAGCAAGTACGTTCCCGTCGGGCTTCTGGGCGTCGTGCTCGCCGGGTTCATGGCGGCGTTCATGTCCAACTTCGCCGCGACCTTGAACGCGGCGCCCGCATACCTTGTCAATGACATCTACAAGCGCTTCATCGACCCTGGCGTCTCCGGCCGAAAGGCGGTCAACCTATCCCGCCTGGCGTCGTTTGTGGTCCTGGCCATGGGGATCGTCCTCGGGCTGATGACGACCCGAATCACGGACGTGATGATGTGGCTGGTCGGCGCGCTCTACAGCGGCTTTGTCGTGGCCAACGTCCTGAAATGGTACTGGTGGCGCTTCAACGGCTACGGCTACTTCTGGGGCATGGTGTCGGGCATAGGCAGCGCCATGATCGTCCCCGTCTTCGCGCGAAGGATCTTCGGCGAAAACGTGAACATGCTCTACACATTCCCGGCGATCTTCGCGGTGTCGGCGGTCAGCAGCTTCATCGGCACACTTTGCACGAAGCCCGAGGCTGACGAAACGCTCATCAAGTTCTACAAGAACGTGAGGCCGTGGGGTGCCTGGGGCAGGATACGCGACCTGGTCATGAAGAGCGACCCGAGCTTCCAGCCGAACCGGGACTGCGCGCGCAACTGGGTCAATATCGTCGTTGGCATCGTCTGGCAGCTCAGCATCTTCACGACCCCGATCTTCCTCGTGACGCGCAACTGGCCGTCGTTCTGGATCTGCCTTTCGGTCTTTGCGGCCACCGCCACGTTCCTGAAGTTCAATTGGTACGACAAGCTTGAGAGGGACCCGGTGGCGCCGGCATTGGACGATGAGCAACCCGATGCCGCATCCTGAATGTCGCTGGGCGGGCTAGGGGGCCCATGGCGCCCGCACCGACGGCTTGTCAAGTGGTTGCATTATCGTTAGCAGACTGTATCAACTTACCTTAACCATGGCTTTGGCTGACTTCATCGGACAGGAGCTGATATCCGGCCTGGGGCGGCTCGACGCCTCGCGCCTGATGGGTGCATGGGAGGGCGGCAGCCCCAGCGCCATGCGCAAGCGGGCACGTTTCAGCCAGTTGCTCTACCACGAAAACGACATGCACCCTCATCACGAGTTCTGCCAGCTGATCTCCGGGCGCTGCTGCCTGAGCTTCAAGCACCAGACCTCTGAGCTGGAGCCGGGGGACGTGGTGGTGCTGGCGAGCGGGGTCCACCACGCCGAGACCATCTTCAAGAGCAACATTGGCTATCGGTTGGCCTGGTGGGTCCTCAACGACGTCGATCCGATGCTCCATGTGCGCCGTTACCGGGGCGTGAAAGGCTACGATGTAGAGTTCGTGGTCAGGCTGACAACGCTCAGCACCTACGGGAAGGAGCGCATCGACGTCCTTCGCCAGCTTGCGGCGAGCTCCGTCGAACAACGCCCGTCCGTTGAGGCTCTCCGCGAGGCGATGCTGTCGGTCGCGGTCGAGCTTTACCGCCAGATCCTCAAGGGCGGGGAGACCCCGTTCGATGCCCGCGCCGAGCTGGCGCGCAAGATAACCGATTTCGTTCGGATGCACTCCGGGCAGCCGCTCTCCCTCGCGGACGTAGCAAAGGCGGTCCATATGTCGCCGAACTACATAACGTCCCTGTACCACTCCCAGACGGGTGTCTCCCTCGGGCGGTTCATAAAGGCGGAGCGAATCGGGCTGGCCCAGCGCCTGCTCCGGCAGCCTGATTCGAGCGTGAAGTCGGTCGGGCTGGGGCTCGGCTTTTCCGATCCGTTCACTTTCAGTCGCGCCTTCAAGCGCATCACGGGCACCGCTCCCCACACTTGGAAGCGGACACAGGGCGTGTTCAACGCATCGGGCCGCTAGACCCGCCGGATCGCGCGGGACGGGGCATGCCGCTGCGGGTCGCCGTCAGGCGGGAAGCGGACGGCCTATGGTCTCCGGCAGGAACCAGATGGCCGCCATCCCGATGATGTAGATGTAAGCGACCGTCTCGCCCGCGTTCGCATAGCTGTTTCCGAACATCGCCATGAACGCCCCCATCTTCCACGCGCAGATTGCGGTCAGGATCCGCCCGAAGTTGTAGCAGACTCCCTGGCCGGTCGCGCGCACGCGGGTGGGATAGAGCTCTGGCAGGTATTGGGGCAGCCAGCCGTAGAACGACGACGTGAAGAATCCCGCCAACGCCGCAACGGCCAGGAAGGACAGGCTGTAGGAGTGGAAAACCTTGAAGAGGATGGTGCAGCTTATGAACGAGCCGAGGCAGAGCGTGACGTAGACGGGCCTCCGCCCGATTCTTGCGCCGAACAGGGGCGCTATCATGGCGCCGGTCGCGGCCCCGATGGAAATCGCAAACAGGCTGTAGGCCTTCACGCGCGGAAGGCTTCCGCCGGTCATCTGATCAGCCCAGAGCGGGATCCACAGGACGATCCCCCAGGTGACGATCAGGGGGACCGACGCTATGAGGATTCCCAGGAGCGTAGTGCGAAGCAATTTCGGGCCGAATATCTCCCTCACCGGCTTTGCCGGGCCCTCCGTGATGACTGAATGCTTCCACCGCTCGGATTCCGGCACAAACCAGACGATTGCAAGCGCCAGTATGGCGGGCGACGACCCGACCAGCATGACCCAGCGCCAGGAATGGACCGTGGTCTGGAAGAAAATACCGATCACGGCTATGAGGGCGAACCCCAGGTTCGACGACAGCCCGATAAGCCCTGCCATGAGCGGCCGCTTGTTCTCCGGCCACGCCTCCATCACAAGCGCAACGCCGAGCGACCATTCGCCGCCCATGCCGAGCGCCGAGATGAACCGAAGGAAGGCGAGATCGAACGGCTCGCGCGCAAAGTACTTCAACCCGGTGAAGACCGAGTAGACCAGGACGCTCAGGGTCATCGCGCGCACCCGCCCTATCCGGTCGCCGAGCCAGCCAAAGGCGAGCCCGCCCGCGGCCGCGCCAATCAGAAACGAGGCCGTGATGATGCCCATCCAGTGCTGGATATACTGCTCGCTCACCGCCCCGGTCGTCATCTGGAACTCCTGGAGCGCCGGGCGGGCGACAAGAGGGAAGATGCCCATCTCGAGGCCGTCGAACATCCAGCCCAGGAATGCCGCCAACAGCGTCGCGAACATGGCGCGACTGATTTCCTTTTGGGTCTGTGTCATTGCGCGGGCGTCAGGCGGGGAAGTCGGCCCCTGCGCAATCCTTCGCGGCCGGCGCAACGTGCCCAAGCAGCCCCAAGGCAGGTGCCCAAGGATGGGATAAGGCCGGGGTCGAGTTGGAGACAGCTGCCATTGGGAATAGGCTTCTCAGAGGACGCGGGGTTTGGAAGTAACTACCGAGTGTACTATCTGCAGAGGCAAGAAGAAAGCTCCTTCCCCGGATAGGATCGGCGTGCTACCGGCACGGACGGCGTCGGATGCCGAGGCTTCCGGATGCCCGGCTATGCCCGCCACCGGGGGAGGTTCCGGGCGACAAACCCGTCATCAACCATCCAAGGATACAATGTTGTCACGCGGCTGATTGCCGCGGCCTGTCCCGTGGAAAGGCCCTCGCGCGGGTCGAGGCATGCGATGCTTTGGAAAATGCCCTGGCGCCGCAGGACCTCGTGAATTCCGGGGATGCAGCCGGCAAAATTGTTGGCCGGGTCAAAGATGGCCGCATTGGCGTCAGTCACCGACGTGCCGATCTCGAGCCACCGCCGCCGGATCACGCCTCGCTTCCGGTCCACCTTTGCCCGGCCGAGGAGCTCCACGGCGCGCCGCGTCCAGACACCCCAGTGTCCCAGGAGGCCGCCGTCGATGAAGCGGGTTCGGCCGTTGAACGTGAAGGGCGTGAGCAAATCGGGCACAATGTTGTCGTCGTTGCCCGTGTAGAGCGCGATGTCATCGCGGCCTTCTTCCATCACCGATCGGACGACGTCGATCGTCCGGTACCGGTTGAAGGGGGCCATCTTGATCGCAACCACGTTCCCAATCCCGCAGAAGCGCCTCCAGAAGTCGCGGCCCAGGACAATGCCGCCCGCCGCAGGCTGCAGATAGAACCCCACAAGGCTGATCTCCTTTGCGACCTCCCGGCAGTGCCGGATGATTTCGGTCTCGGATCTTGCGGCGAATGCGCCGAGGCTGAGCAGCCCCGCGTGGTAGCCCAGGCCCCGGGCCAGCCCGGCCTCGCGACGGGCCTGCCTCGTGAGCCCGCATATCCCGGCTACCAGGCACAGCGGCGATTTTCGGGCCGTCCATTCGCGGGACACATCGGCGGCGAGCGACAGGACAGGCTCGAAGAGGCCGACCCTTGGGTCGCGGATCGCAAACTGCGTCGAATGGACCCCGACCGCGAGGCCGCCCGCACCCGCGTCGATGTAGTACCGGATCACCGCGGCCTGACTCCTCTCGTCCCATTTCCTCTTCGACGTGAGGGCCAGCGGCACGGCTGGGATCGCCTGCCCCTTCAATAAATGCGCTCGGCAGCTGAATGGCATTACAATTTAACCGAAAAGTCGGAGGAGTTGAGGAAACACACGGGCCGGCCCTGAATTCGAATTGACCATCGCAAGTAACTGAACAGGGTACAATAGATCGCCGTCGCAAGTCAAAACACACCCCGGGCTTGGCATGCAGGGTACCTAATGGATTCGCGCGGCCAAAGTCATTTCGGAGATTAACAGAGGCGCTTATGAGCATGAATTCCAAGTTTGGCTGCATTTTCCCCCTGCGTTGCCTGGCCGCGACATCCGTCCTTGTGTTCGGGATTACCTTCATTCCGGCATCGGCGCTCTGCGCCGTGGCCGACGTCGCGCAGGTTCCGGCTGTGGAGAAGGTGGCGCTCCGGCGCGACGGACTTCCCAGGAAGGTCCTGGTCGGGACGGAGATCAGCGGCTATGACGTGATACTGAAGCTGCCGCTTGAGGCGCGATTCCAGCGCATGGACGAGATCGTTGACGCGATGGAGGCGCAGGCGTCGAGCAAGTATCCCGGCAAGCGGCTGGACCTTGCGGTGTTCGTTGAATACTTCATGTCGCACCCGTCGGAAGCCCTGGAGCAGCAGGCGGTGCGCCTCGGCGACGTGGTCGGCAGGATTGAGGCCTGCGCGAAACGGAATGGATGCTACATAGTGATGCCCTTGGTCTTGAGGGAGGAAGGCGATCCCGCGCGCTACAGCAACGTGGCCCTGCTGGTAGACCGCGAGGGGCACGTGGCCGGCATGTACCGCAAGGTGCACCCGTGCACCGACCTCAATTACGCCCTCCTTGAGGGGGGCATGACCCCGGGCCGGGATTTCCCGGTCTTCGACTGCGATTTCGGGAAGGTGGGGGTTCAAATCTGCTACGACGTCGAATATCCCGACGGTTGGCAGGCGCTGGCGAACGAGGGCGCCGAGATCGTGGCATTTCCATCGGAGACACCGCAGACCGCGCGTCCCTCGATGTACGCGCTGCAGCACAGGTACTACGTCGTCAGCGCCACGCCAAGGGACCACGCGGCGGTCTACAACCCGCTCGGAATGATAGACGCGCAGGCCACCAAGGAAGGTGAGGTCCTGGTCCACCAGATCGACCTGTCCTACGCCATAACCGACTGGCAGAGTGGCCTGGACGGCGGCGAATCCCTCAGGCGAAAGTACGGCGACAAGGTGGGATTCACCTATTACAACGGCGAGGATGCCGGCATCTTCTGGTCCAACGACCCGAAGACATCGATCGGGCAGATGTTCAAGACATTCGGGTATCCCGAGCCGGGCGATGACGATGAGCGTTCGCGGATGCTCCAGGACAAGGTCCGGGGCGGTCCGCCCGCAGTCCCGTGACGCATCCCACCGGGTTTATTCCCTGAGCGCCATTCCCGCCCCGCCGGCAATTCGTTGAACCCGAAGCTCGCGAGACGCATTCTTTCGGAGCTTGTTTCGCTGCCTAGCGTTCATCCCGACGCGCATACCGGCGGCACAAGGCCCGGGGAGGCGCTTGTCGGCGCATGGGTTGCCAGCCACCTGGCGAAGCTTGGGGCCGACGTCGAGACGCGCGAGCTGAGCCCGGGCCGCCCGAACATAGTCGCCGTGTTCGACACGGTCGGGAAGCCGAAGAGGACGGTGATGTTTGCCCCCCATCTAGACACGGTCGGCGTGCTCGGGATGACCGTCCCGCCGTTCCGGCTCACCGCAAAGGGGGGCCGCCTCTACGGGCGGGGGGCCTGCGACACCAAGGGCCCGACCGCTGCGCTTTTCTCAGCCTTGGAACATTGGTCGCGGTCCAAGGAGCGCAGCCGGACGAACGTGAGATGGGTGGTCGCTGCCACGGCCGGCGAGGAGCAGGGCAGCCTTGGAGCCGAGTTCCTTTGCGAGAAGGGGCTCAAGGCGGACTTTGGCATAGCGTTGGAGCCGACCAACCTAAGGGTGGTCACGGCTGCGAAGGGCATCCTGCGCGTCAAGATCACACTCACCGGACGCGCAGCCCACGGCTCGGCGCCCCAGAGGGGAATCAACGCCGTCTACGGCATGATGCCGCTGATCTCGGAGATACGGGGCGGTTTTTCGCGGGGTTTGGCCTCGGCAGCGCACCCTGTGCTGGGGAGGGCGACCGTCAACCTGGGAAGCATCATCGGCGGCGGGGAGCTGAACGTCGTGCCCGCGAGATGCACAATCGGGCTGGATATCCGCACACACCCTGCGTGCACCGGGTCTTCAATTCTCAGGATGCTTCGCACCGCGATCTCCAATTTCGCCCGCACGGCCAGCATCGAGGTCATCTGCAACCGCCCCGCGTTCGTGACCGAAAGGGAGGGGGAGTGGACGCGAAGGGTCCGACGTGCGGCCAAGGGTTGGGCGACGGCCGACTGGTTCTGCGACGCCAACGTCTTCAACTCCCATGGGATTCCCTCCGTTGCGTTCGGGCCCGGAAGCATCGACCAGGCGCACACCAAGGATGAATTCATGGTTGAGAGGGATCTCGACCTGGGCGCGGAATCGTTCCTCAAGATCCTTCTCTCGTCGCAGCCCTGACCGCCGACGGCGGCGGCCATGGGTTTCCGGGTCTTTGAGCGGCTGGAAAAGAGTTGTTGTGCGGAATATCCGTTCAGTTACTATTGGGTCGATGCGCCTTGGTATCGCCCTCCTTGCCGTCCTGGCTTCCGCCACCGCCTCGGTGGCCGCCGAGGTGGAGGTGGACGTGAGCGTGGCGCCTGGCCTGAAATTCGATCCGGCCCGGTTTGCGGTGGCGCCCGGCGACCGGGTGACGGTCGTGTTCTACAACGGTGATGAGATGATCCATAATTTCGTGATCACCGAGCCAGGCGAACGCCTCAAGGTCGTCACGGCCGCGCTGGAGCTCGGCGCGGATGGCCCCGGGCGCAACTACGTCCCAAACATGAAGGAGATTCTCTGGTCGACGCGCGCCCTCAACCCGTCCTCGACAACGACTCTTGTTTTCACGGCGCCCGCGAAGGAGGGCGTCTATCCCTACGTCTGCACGTTTCCCGGCCATGGATTCCTCATGTACGGGGCCATGTACGTGACCCGGGGTGAAATGCCTCCCATCGAGACGGACCAGAACATTCCTCCGAACCTGACGACGGCCATCGAGGCCAAGGACGGCCTCATCAAGGTCGGAGACAGGCCGGTGGTCAGCAGGACCTTTCTGCCGGATTGCGGCCCCGCGGCCATCGCGGTCGGCATGCCGGGAGGCCAGTCCTATTGCTTTGATGCGACCGCCTGCCGGTTGAGGTATGCATGGAAGGACGGCTTTGTGGACAACACCGACCAGTGGGCGGGCAAGGGATACCTCTGGGGCAAGGTCGTCGGCCGCATATACTATCGCGCGCCCGCCGCGCCTTGGCTGCGGCTCGGCACCCGGGACCACATCCCCGAACCGAGCTGGCACGGCTACAGGCTGGTGAAGGGTTATCCGGAATTCCTGTATTCGCTCGACGGGACGGAAGTCAGCGAGCTTGTCCGGCCGCTTCCCGGCGGTGGGGGCCTTGAGGTTTCCTTCGATATCCCCTCGGCATCCGGCCAGGTCTATCTCGTCTTCGATCCCGATGGAGGCGCCGCTCCCAGCTCCTCCGCCGGCAATTGGAACGGCGGGACGCTCGCGCTCGCTCCCGACGAGGCCAGGCATTTCACGGTCACGCTTACCGAGCGCCCCAAGGTGGAGCCGATCGGATACTGGAGCATGAACGACGCCCTTTGGTCGAATGAGGTCGAGCCACCTCCAGGAGTCGTTGGCCGGGCCTTCACGCCGGGCGGCGGCGAGCGTAAGCGGCAGATCCTGGATACAGGCATAAAGACATCCCAATTGGCGGGTGGAGGCACGCTCATGGCCTGGGCGAAGGTGGGCGGCGAGGATTCGAAGGCCTTCGCCCCGATTTTCTCGGCGGGGCGATCCTTTGTCTTGCAGAGCCCCGTGCGCGACAACGCCTGGCACCATGTCGTCGTGACCCTGCCTCCTGGCGGCGCGGAGTCCCGGCTCTTCCTGGACGGGGTCGACCATGGCGCATCCGGGCTGACGCTTCCGGCCGTCGCCGCGAGTCTTGAGATCGGCTCGGCGGGAGACCGGTACCTCTCAGGCCTCCTTGACGAGGTCCGCATCTACGACCGGGTTTTGGACACGGCCGAAATCGAGGCCACGTATCGCCGCGAAGCCATCCAGGGCAACCTGATCCAGCCATGACACTGAGCGCCAAACAGACGGACGCGCGGGCCTGCATTATCACCTTGGCCGCCGCGGCGATCCTGGCGGCGTTCCTCGGGACTCCGGCGGCCGGGGCCGTGCCCGCGCCGAATCCCCACGCGCGCTATTATTCAGTGGAGGACATAGCCACACCGGCCGGGGTGGCGGCGTCGTGCGGCGGGCTAAGCTTCCTGCCCGACGGTCGCCTCGTGGCCGTGTTTGACCACGGGGAGGTCTACTTCTACGAGCCTTCCAGCAAGCGATGGGCGCGGTTTGCGGAGGGATTTCACAGCCCCTTGGGAGTGCTGGCCATCAGCCCAAGGGAAATCCTGGTCTGCCAGAGACCCGAGCTGACTCGGCTGATCGACTCCACGGGCAGCGGCACGGCGGACCGCTACGAGTGCATCTCCGATGCGTGGGGCCTGTCCGGCAACTATGATGAGTTTGCCTATGGTCCTGTAATGGACTCCAAGGGGAATCTTTACGTCGCGCTTGGCTCGGACTCCGGCGCAGGAAAGTTGCGCTACGAGATCAGGGGCCAAAGCAAGCCGAGTGTCCCGGAATTTGGCGTTCACGCGGAATTTTCAGGAGTCCCCTACCGCGGCTGGGTGGTCGAGATCACTCCCGGCGGAAAGATGATCCCGATCGCGGGAGGTCTCCGTCAGCCGAACGGCATAATGATCGATGCCAACGACCAGGTTTTTGTGACGGACAACCAGGGGGACTGGATAGGGACGAGCCCGTTTCACCACATCGTTCAGGGGGGATTCTACGGCCATCCGGGAGGCCTTGTGTGGCGGCCGGACTTCAAGGGCCCGCTTTCCTTGCTGGAGCTCGACAGGATGCGCCGCGATGGCACGGTCATGTTTTCCCATGGCATCATCGCGAATTCGCCGGGCCAGCCGCTGACGGACACGACTCAGGGCAAGTTCGGGCCTTTCGCCGGGCAGATATTCGTGACGGAGTTCAACGTCCCGAGGATCCTCCGGGTGATGCTTGAGGAGGTAGCCGGCGAACTGCAGGGCGCCGTGGCGCCGTTCTATGACGGGACGCCCCTTCGTTCCGGCAGCATCCGCCTCGCGTTCGCGCCCGACGGGTCGCTCTGGGTCGGGCAGGGCCAAAGGAGGCTGGGGTGGCCGGCGGACGAGGGCATTCAAAAGGTGACCTGGAAAGGGGAGGCGCCCATGGACGTCCTTTCCGTCCACCTGACTTCGACCGGCTTCGAGCTCACCTTCACCAAGCCGGTCGACCCGGCGATCGTCTCTCATCCGGAGGCGTTTTCGATAAGGCGCTACTATTACCTCTACCATCAGGAGTACGGCTCGCCGCGCACGGACGTTCACAGCGTCCCGATCAGCCACATGAAACTGTCGCCTGACGGGCTGAAGGTCGGCTTCGACGTGGATGTCCTGCAGGCGGGGGACATCTATGAATTCACGCTCAAGGGTGTCATGGCGGCGGACGGGACGCCGGTGCTCAATCCGCTTGTCGCCTATACAGCGAATCGCCTCCAGGACGGCTCCTCACGCCCGATTCCATGGCCCCCGCCGACCGGCGACAGCGTGGGATCCGGGCAGGACCAGCCCATCGTCCCGAACCAATGACCTGCGTTCCGGTCGCGGCCGCTAGCCTCGGGCGATTCTAGGCTCGCGACCCCGAAAATGCGCGGTCATATAGGCAAGCATGGCTGAGGTTGCGCTCTCCATTCGGGAGCTCGCTAAGCGCTATGGTTCCGTTGAGGCGGTCCGGGGCATCTCGCTAGACGTGGCGGTTGGCGAGATCTTCGGACTGATCGGTCCGAATGGCGCGGGAAAGAGCACGACGCTGGAGTGCGTCCTGGGCCTGTGCACGCCTGATTCCGGGTCAATCCTCGTCCGGGGCATGGATGTCAGGGAGAGGGCCTCGGACGTTAAGGCGATTGTCGGGGCCCAGCTCCAGGCATCCGGGCTGCCCGACGCGATGACCCCTCGCCAGGCTCTCGGGCTCTGCGCGTCGTTCTACAGGCGCGCGGCAAGCCCCGACGAGCTGATCGGCCGCTTTCGCCTCGGCGATAAGGCCGACGCGCGGTACGCCTCCCTGTCGGGGGGCCAGCGCCAGCGCCTGGCGCTGGCCATGGCCTTCGTCAACGAGCCCGAGGTCGTCGTGCTGGACGAGCCGACGGCCGGGCTCGATCCGCACGCGCGCCGCGACCTGCACGAGCTGATAGCCGCCCAACGGTCGGCGGGCCGCACGATCGTCTTCTCGACGCACTTCCTGGAGGAGGCGCGCAGCCTTTGCGACCGCGTGGCCCTGATTGACCGGGGCGTCCTCATCGCCCTGGACGCGCCCGAGGCGATGATCGCTAGGAGCGCGTCGCCCCCGCGGATCGAGGTGAGGACCCGCCCGGGGCTGGGCGAGACCGACATCGCGGGCCTGCCGGCTGTGGCGGGCTTCTCCTTCGACGGCTCGGCGTGGCGGATCGGGACGACGGCGGTCAACCGGACCGTCACCGCGCTGGCCGCCCTGGTCGAGTCAAGGGGCGCGGAGCTTCAGGACCTGCAGATCCACAGGCCGACGCTCGACGACGTGTTTCACGAGCTGACGGCGGCGGGAGCGAGGCGGGCCCCATGATTCTCCGCGGATATCTCTATCACTTGCAGCTCGGGCTGCGCCTCAACTTCGCCAGCAAGCAGGCGCTTGTCTACGGGTTCGCGGTGCCGCTCTTCTTCGTCGTTGCCTTCGGGGCCGTGTTCCGAAGCGGAACGCCCCCGCTTCTTCACCAGATGAGCCAGCTGGTCACCATAAGCATCCTTGGGGGCGCGTGCTTTGGCATGCCGACGGCCATGGTAGCCGAGCGCGAGCGGGGGCTTTGGCGCCGCTTTCGCCTCCTTCCAAGGGCGACCGTGCCGATTGTCGCGAGCACCCTGACGGCCCGCTTCGTTCTCATCGCGGCCGCGGCGGTGCTACAGCTCGTGCTCGCGCGGCTGGTCTACGGAACCCCGTTTCCGCAGTACCCGGCCCTTTTTGCGGCCGGCTATGCCTTTGCGGCATTCGCCTTCCTGGGGCTCGGCCTCCTGGTCGCGGCGCTCGCCAATGACGTTCCCGCCGTGCAGGCGCTGGGCCAGTGCGTTTTCCTCCCGCTCATCATGATAGGAGGCGTGGGGGTGCCGCTCGCCGCGCTTCCGTCGTGGGCCCGGGCCGTCGCCGGTTTTCTCCCGGGGAGGTACTCCGTGGAAGCGATCCAGGCGGGTTACACCGGGGACGACGGACAACACGGCCTGATCCTCAACCTTGCGGCCCTGCTGGCCATCGGGGCTGCGGCGGGCCTGGCGGGGGCGAGGTTGTTTCGCTGGGACCCGGGCCATCGTCCGTCGCAAAACGCGCGGGTCTGGATCTTAGTCGCCCTGCTGCCATGGGTCGCGGTCGGCGCGGCCGCATTGGCCGGCGGGCAATGGCGGGCACCCGCTGCGCCGGCCGATGCGGCGGCGGAGCTCTCGGCCGCCCAGATCGACTCGATCGACTACCGCGGCCTGCCGCCGGACGAAAGCACGGTCACGCCGGTGGCCCCGCCGCCAGGAGTCGACGATTCGGCCCAGCCGGCGCGCCTCGCGGCCCTCGCCAAGGGGCTGGAGACGTGGCGCCCGGGCCACGTCCCGGACAGAACACAAGCCATACGCAACCTGCTTTGCGTCGCCACGGTCGCAGACCTGAACGAGGATCCGCTTGAGGGTTCCATAGCCCGGACCGTGTTCATGCACCTATTCGGGCATTTCAAGGAGCAGGAACTGACTCAAAGCCTCGCGTGGATCATACTGCATCCCGATGAGGGCTGGGTTTTGACCAATATCCCGGAACTGGGGATCCCCGGGGACATGGACCAGAAAATCGTCCGCGACCGCTCGATTCTCTACGCGAAGAAGGTTCTCGGGCGAATCCGGGGCCGTCTGCCCGACTGAACGCCTGCGGTCAGAATTTCCCGTCAACCACCTCAAAATGGGTTGGCTTGCCGAGGAGCCGTCCGCTTGCCGCAAGGTACCTGCCGACTCCGTCGATCATCGTGTCGAGGGAGACAAGGGTGGGGCCAAACAGCCCAATTGACCGGCCCGAATCCGAGTGCCAGACAGCCGGCTGCGGCGTGCCGCGGAATACCGGCTCCTTTCCGAAAACGGCCCCGAATTTAGTGGCGATGGCCTTGATCTCGATTTTCTCGGCGCCGGTCACGTTCAGCTTCCGCGGCGGCGATTCGACGTGGAGCAGGGACTGAACGGCGCGGGCGCACGCGTCGCGCTGCCAGATGACGTTGGCGACCGAGACGGTCAGGTCCACGGGCTTCCCGCTGCGGACCTGCTCCCCGATGTCGGCGAGAACCCCGTACCGGAATTCCACCGAGTAATTGAGCCTGAAGAGAAGCGCCTTGGTCCCGAATTTCCGCGAGTAGTAGGTGAAGACCCGCTCCCGCCCGATGCAGGTGGTCGCGTACTCGCCGAGGAAACCGAGGGGGCTTTCCTCGTTGGCGCCCGGGCCGGCGGTCGGCGACAGGGGATAGACGCACCCGGTGGAGAAGACGACAATGCGCGAATCGCGGAAGCGACGGGCCACGTTGGACGGAACGACCGTGTTCTGGACCCATGTCTCGTCGGGAGCGCCGTCCGTCCCGAATTTCTGGCCGGAGAGGTACTGCACGTTGGCCGCCGACGGGAGCCCCATGACGGCCTCATAATCAAGCAAATCGCATTGGACCGTCTCGACGCCGAAGGCCTCAAGGGCGGCGCGGGAGCCAGCGTCGCGGAACCTCGCCACTCCAACCACGCGCGCCCCCTTTTTCCCCGCGGCGTCGAGCGCGCGGCGGATCATCGCCGCCAGGGTCACGCCCATCTTCCCCGAGGCGCCGAGGACCATGTGGTCCCCTTCGAGCTGCCTGACGGCATCGATGGCTCCCGGCGTCGGCTCGGAGAGGGCCACCTCTATATCCCGGTCGCCCCACGGCCTCGCCCCATCCGCGCCGAATCCCCTCTGCAAGGCCACGTCTTCCATCAAATCAACGGTTACCCGGTTGAAAATCCCCATCAAGGCTAAATGCCGCGGCGAACACGGGACGACAATGGGCGATTCCGTCGCAATCGCTCAATGTGCCGGCGCCGCGGGCGACCTGGCCTTCAGGTAGAGTACCGCGTCGCCGTCGAAGGGAGGAGTGAGCATCCTCTTCGCCCCGCCAGTGACATCGGCCGCCGCGGTCTTTGCTCCGGTCAAGGGGTTCATCCACTCGACCGCGAAGTGGCCGTTGCAGCCTTCCAAGTTCAAATCGATCGGTCCGCCATAGGGGCTGTATGCGAGGATCTCGGCGCCGGCCGGATCCAGGTTGGCGATCACGTGGCTGGTGTCGGACATCTCGGCATGCGGGGACATGGCGGCCAGGTTCATGCGGTCCGCATAGCTGCGGATGTAACCCATCGTGGCGCGCACATTCTCCCAGCGCGCATCGGGTGCGGGGCTGATCCCATGGACCGGGGACGGGGTGAGGTTCCGGTTCTCGCGCGGATAGTACACGGTGTACGGGTCCATAAAGATCGTCTGGTTCCCATAGGTGAAATTCGTCCAGAAGTAGCTCCGGTTGGTGCGGGAGGAGTCGTTCCACATGCCCCAGTAGCTGTGGTCCGAGTCATTGATGCACACCTTGCGGCTGGGCTTCCCGCTCCCGCAGTTGTTCATCGGGGAGATCCGCGCCACCGGCGCTATCCAATCGGCGTCGCTGTTCACCAGCGAGGGGTCGTCGTTGTCGATTCGCACCGGGTAGCCGATGGGGTGCTGCAGCGGCTTCCCGGCCTCGTAGGTCCGGGCTACCGAGATGAGGTGAGTGTTCCACCACATCGAGTTCCCCGGCGCCTCCTCGGACACGGCCCACAGCACATTTGGAAGGTCGTTGAGCGTATCGATCACCTTTCTGACAAAGGCGTCCTGGACGGCGGTGACCGCGTTCGGCGCGGTCATCGTCGCGGATCCCGTCCCTCCTCCGTCATCGACCCCGTTGACGTTGTTCGAGCCCGTCAGCGGGTATCCGTCGTTCGGGAAGCGGAAGATGTTGATCCATTCCCCCGTGAAAAAATAGATCCCCGCATAGATCCCCGCGGAATTCAGCTGGGCGGTGCGCTCGCGAAGGCGGTCGAAGTACGCCTGGTTGAATTTCGTGAGATCGAACTTCGGCTTGCCGTCGGTTGCGTTCCCGGGGCCGACCCGCAGCCATGGCAGCGGCGTCACGGTGAAGTCCGGCGACGGGCCCGCGCGCGTGGGAAGCCCGTGGAATGTCGGCAGCTCGGTCGTCCACAGCAGCGTGAAATTGTTGTTGTGCGAGACGAGCATGTGAACGAACGCGGCGAAGTCGGTTGGCTGCACCACGCCGTCGGTTCCCCAGTCCTGGAGCGTGTTCCAGGTGTGCGAGCCCGTGAGATAGACCGCCCTGCCGCCGCCATCCGTGAAATAGTTGGGCCGCGTCGGAAGCGCGCGCAAGGGTTGGGTTATGGGTCCCAGCGTCGGCTCGTCGGCGGCTGGCGTTGGCGCGCTCCAGAGGCGGCTTGCCGCCGCCAGGAGCAGGATCGACCTGCGGACGAGCGAGCTCCCGCCGATCGTCCTGTCCGGTGGCGTAAGGAAGGATTGTGTTTTCAATGGATGTCTCCTTTCAGGGTCCTGTGGCACTTGGGTTCTGGCCCCCGGTCGAATGGCGCGCCGAGGCATCGTCAGTCCTTCCTCAGCAGGAGCAGGGCCCAGTCCGACCAGTCGGGCGCCTGGGGCGACGTCCATTCCGGGCCCGAGGCGGGCGCAAGCGCAACCGTCGCCCCGGTGACTGCGTTAAACCAGTGCGCGGAGTAGGTCCCGGGTTCGAGGTGGACCGTGGCGCTCTGCCTTTCCGGCGTCTTGTCCGTCTTCCGGTTGGGGAGGTAGACCGCGTAGATCTCGCCCGGCTTCGCCAGGCAATAGGCCCCGGCGCTGACGAGCTCGTCGTGGGGATCGGCCTTCCACCACTCGAAGCTCGTGAAGAATTCCACGATATGGCCGTATCCGACGAACATGGTCTGCGTGTCGTCCCCGCGGCCGTTCATCCAGCCGCCTCCCGTATCGGGCCAGACGTTCGTGCCCCGCTTGGCGCTTTCGCCGGCAGTCTGGTAGCCGCCGGCCATGTAGATGTCCCAGGCGCAGCGGCGCAGCGTGTCCGCGGACTCACCGTCCGGCGGCGGAGCCCACATGGGGTAGTGGTCCTCGTAGCCGTACTCCTCGTTGGTCTGGGGAATTATGCGCCCCAGTTTCTCCTGCGCGGCGCGCTGCTTGAGGATGTAGGCGTGCTGGCTCCTGTTCCAGTCCTGAAACGAGCAGAAATCGAACCAATCCGATGTCCGGTCCTGGTGCGTGTCCCCGATGGGATGGCTCGTCGCAAGGTGCTTGTACGGGTCCCATTTCTTGATGAGGGTGCCGGTCTCATGGGCCCACGCGTCGTCACGAAACCGGTCCAGGTCGTCGCCAAGGTCCCACGTTATGTTCGGGAAGGCTCCAAACCTCGCGACGGCGTAGCGGATGTAGCGGCGTTCGTCCTCGCTTCCCGGCTCCGTGTGAACCTTGTTGTCCCCCATATCCAATACGAGGGAGATGATCATGTCGTGGTCCCGCGCGTAAAGTAGGGTTCGGTCGAACTTGCGCCAGTACTCGATGGAGAACCTGCTGTAGTCGAACCCCGGATGAAGCATCTCCTCGGCATGCTGGGCCGGCCAGGGGGTGGAATACATGGTGAAGTTGCCACCGGTCATGACCGGCTCGCCAAAGAACAAATCCTCCCGCCCCGCGATCGTCACCCGAAGCCGGTTCACCTTGAGGCGATGCAGCCTGTCGATCGAATACCGGATGGTGTTCTCGTCCTTCCACCCCACGAGGAAATAGGCCGTCGTGCCGTTGAAAAAGTAATGCTGGCCGGTTCCCTCCCAGATGAAATGCCACGGGTACTTGGGATCGACCCTGATGGGACCGTTGCGGTGGCCGTCCGAGGCATGGAAGGCCCCGGACTGGGTGGCCTCGAAGGAACCCTGATGGTAGGCTATCGAATAGGAATAGTCGCCCGGAGAAGAGGGCATGAAGCGGATGCGGAAGACGCCTCCATTGTCCGAATCGCAGAACCCCGCGACCTCACGCCTGTCGGATCCGTCGGCCTTCTCGAAGGTCCCGCTTAGCGAGGCGTCAACGAAGGGATTTCGGGCGTCCGGGTTCTCGATGTCCGCGGTCACCTCGACCAGGCCGTAGGCCTCCACATCCTTTGTCGATTGCGTGAAGGTGACCTTTGACGGGCTGCCCCACATTGGGGGCGCTGCAGCCGCCAGCAGCGCGCATGTGAGCCCTAGGCCGAGGCGCCCTAGGGCGCCCGATGGGACGGCTGCCCAATGCCGGGATTCGGAATGCATGTTTTTCTTGGGGGTTTGGGGAGTGCCTTGACAGCCGATTGCTCGGGCAGACCGGCGTATTCTGGGCTGAATCAAGAGAAGCTTAGGGAACGGTCGGTTACTTGGATGTTATTCTTTGGGGCTCCGTTTTTGCAACTCCGATCGCCTTCCGCGCCTCAAGCTAGCCCTGCTTCAGTAGGAGCAGCGCCCAATCCGACCAATCCGGCGCCTGGGGCGACGTCCAATCCGGGCCTGTGGCGGGTGGAAGCGGGATGATCGCCCCCGTGGTCGCGCTGAACCAGTGCGCCTCGTATGTCCCCGGCTCGAGGTGGATGGTCGCGCTCTGCCTTTCCGCCGGATTCGCCGCCGACCTGTTCGGCAGGTAGACCGCATAGATTTCGCCCGGCTTCGCCAGGCAGTAGGCTCCTCCGCTTGCAAGCTCGTCGTGCGGATTCGTCCTCCACCACTCGAAGCTCGCGAAAAAGTCGACGATATGGCCGTAGCCGACGAACATGGTCTGGGTGTCGTCGCCCCGGCCGTTCATCCAGCCGCCCCCAGTATCAGGCCAGACGTTTGTCCCCCGCTTGGCGCTCTCGCCCGCGGTCTGGTAGCCGCCGGCCATGTAGATGTCCCAGGCGCAGCGGCGCAATGTGTCCGCGGACTCGCCATCTGGCTGGGGGGCCCACATAGGGTAATGGTCCTCGTATCCGTACTCCTCGTTTGCCTGGGGAATGATGCGGCCCAGCTTCTCCTGCGCGGCGCGCTCCCTCAGGATGTAGGCGTGCTGGCTTCGGTTCCAGTCCTGGAACGAGCAGAAATCGAACCACTCCGAGGTCCTGTCCTGGTAGGCCTCCGAGAATGTGTGGATGCTGGCGAGGTGCCTGTACGGATCCCACCCCTTTATGAGCGTCCCTGTCTTGTGGGTCCATTCACTGGGGCGGTTCCGGTCCATCTCGTTTCCAACGTCCCACGTGATGTTTGAGAAGGCTCCAAACCGCGAGATGGCATAGCGGATGTACCGGTACTCGTCCTCGCTGCCCGGCGCGGGGTGCACCTTGTTGTCGTCCATGTCCAGGATGAGCGAGATGATCACGTCCCTGTCGCGGGCGTAGAGCAGGGCGCGGTCGATCCTGCGCCAGTAGTCGAGGTGGAACCTGCTGTAGTCAAAGCCGGGGTGAAGCATCTCGTCCGGGTGCTGGGCGGGCCACGGGTTGGGATACGTGGTGAAGTTGTCGCCATTCATCACAGGCTCGCCGAAAAACCGATCCACCCTCCCCGCGATCGTGACCCGGATCCTGTTCACCTTGAGGCGATGCAGGCGGTCGATCGACTGCCGGATGGTGTTGTCGTCCTTCCACCCGAACAGAAAATAGGCCGTCGTGCCGTTGAAGAAGTAGTGCTGGCCGGTGCCCTCCCAGATGAAATGCCAGGGATACTCTGGATCCACGCGGATGGGGCCGGAACGGTGGCCGTCAGAGGCGTGAAAAACTCCCGACTGGGCAGCATCGAAGGTACCCTGCCGATAGACGAGCGAATAGGCATAGTCTCCGGGAGATGAGGGCATGAATCGGATTCGAAAGACGCTTCCGTCATCCGAATCGCAGAATCCCGAAACCTCGCGCTTATCGGCGCCTCCCATCTTTGCGAAGGTCCCGCTGAGCGTGGCATCGGTGAAGGGATTGCCGGCGTCCGGGCTCGCAATGCTGGCGGTGATCTCGACCAGGTCATAGGCTTCTATCTCCTTGGAGGACTGCTTGAAGTCGACCCCTGATGGGCTGCCGTTCATCGATAGCGCGGCAAGCGCCGGCAACAGGCATGCAAACCCACGGCGGAGGCGCCGAAGCACGGGTCTCTGACGGGCGGAGTGCCTCACGGACAAATGTCCCCGAGGCGTGGCTACGGATGCGCGTCGAGGAAGCCGAAGGCGTGGAGCCAGTTTATGCAAAGCTGGGGCCAGATCGAGGGAAGCCTGCCATCCTGGCGGACTCCGAAGTCATGCTCGCCCTTTGCAAAGATATGCAGCTCCACGGGAATGCGCGCCCTTTTCAGGGCAAGATACATGATGACGCTTTGATCCGACGGGCTCATCGTGTCGTCTGATGAATGGACCATCATGACGGGTGGCGTGTCCTGGGGGATGTGGATGCCGGGCCAGATCTCGTCCTTGTCGGGGGCCTTCAGGAATCCGGAATAGCATAGAACGGCGAAATCCGGGCGACTGCTCCAGTCGTCGATCGAGTCGATGCGCTCATATGTCCGCTTTGCGAAGCCCGTGGCCGTGGCCAGGGCCAAGTGGCCGCCGACCGAAAACCCGATGATGCCGATCCTCTTCGGGTTGATCCCCCATTCCGCCGCCCTGCTGCGAACCGTGCTCACCGCCCTCTGTGCGTCCATCTGCGGCCCGATCGGGGTGTCGGCCTCGGGAACGTTGGGCGGCCGCGGCACGCGGTACTTGAGGATGATCGCGGTCATGCCCTGGGAAGTGAGCCAGTCGGCCACCTGTTCCCCTTCGCCTTCCCAATAGAGGTCCCAGTATCCTCCGCCCGGGCAGATCACCATGGCTGTCCCGGTGTTGTTTCCCCGGGGCGGGGAGTAGACAGTCAGCGTGGGCTTGGTGACGTTGGTGATGATGACGTCCGTTCCATAGAGGGTCGAGGTACGGATGAATGTCTTCTCCTCGCCGCGAACGGGCAGGTCGCCCGGGGGCTTTCCGGGCCAGAGGTCGACGACTATCGGCGGGGATGCGTTGGCGACGCCGGAAGCGAGAAGGGCGGCGATCAGGTACGCGGTCGATGGGATCTTTTTCATGGTTTGAATTTGTTCTGAGACGTCCAGGAATCCTGAGGCCGTTGGGGTTTGTCTACGCCGATCAAGCCGGACTCTGCGGCCGGAGATCGCCGGGCACAAAGCCAATCGCAGAAAGGGCAGGCCAATGCAGTTGACACGGGCCGCCCCAGCACGTCCCGATCTTCCCATGCCCCAGCCCCCGATCAGCGTGATTTCCGACGAAGTTTCCCAGGACCCGGCGGTCGTCGCGAAGTTCGTGCGCGACTTCGGACTCGGGGGGTTCGAGCTCCGCAGCATGTTTGGAAAGGCATTCAAGGATCTCACCCGAGGCGACGTGGCCGAGGTTCGCGCGCTCGCCGCCGGGGAGGGATGGCAGATTCACGGATGCGCGACTCCTGTATTCAAATGCGAATTGGACGACGACGCGTCCGTCCTGGAGCATGTCGAGATCTTCAAGCACAGCCTGGAAACGGCCCTCGAGCTCCGATGCGGCCTTGTCCGCGTCTTCTCGTTCCTGAGGAGCCCCGAGGCCCTGTCGAGGAAGGTGGCCGATCGCATCGGGTCGCACCTTGCGCAGCTGGCGGACCTCGCGGCCTCGTCGGGCATCAGGCTTGGCATCGAGAACGAGAGCTCGTGCAGGATCGGGTCCGGGGCCGAGATGCTGCGCCTTACCGAGTCGTTCACCCATCCTGCCGCCGGTTGGATATGGGACCCCTGCAACGTGTTGTACGTCCCGGGGGAAAACGGCCCGCCGACCGCGGAATTTGCGAAGCTGTCGGGCGGGATAATTCATATTCACGTCAAGGACGCCGTCTTGACGCCCGGCGGGAGCTCGCCCGCGCGCCCGGTGCCCGTGGGAGACGGAGATGTAGGATGGGCCGAGCACCTGAAGGTGATCCGCCGGTCGGGATATCGGGGTCTCCTGTCCCTGGAGACCCATTGGCGGAGGAAGGAGCTGGACAAGGAACTCCTGCATCTCCCCGCCGGGCATGCGTTTTCGGCCGGAGGCGATGAGGCCAGCCGCATCTGCATGAAGCGGCTGCTTGATCTTTGGCACGCGGCCGAATGAGGCGCGGGGACCCGGGGCTCATCAGAAGCGGACTGCTAGTTTCGCGCCGAAGGTCCTCGGTGCGCCTGGATCGCCGCTGTTCACGCCGGGGATGATCAGCGAGTAATAGCCCTTGTCCGCGAGATTTTCCCCATAGGCCGTAAGGCTCCACCGGGCGGATTCATACCCGGCGCGAAGCCCCAACAAGGCGTAGGCATCCTGGGTGTACTTCGCCGATTCCAGCTCGTCATAGTACGTCCTTCCCACGGCCGACACCTGGCCCGCGGCGAACCATCCCCCGCCCGGCCTGAACGTGACCTCCAGGTCCGCGTTGAACTGGGGTGCGTTCGGCGCCATCATCCCGGACTCGTTCTGGCCCGTTAGGGGCGCAAAAAACTGGTCGAGCCTGACGTAGGACCAGCCCGCGCTTGTCCCAACCGTCCATTGGGGTGAGGGACGCCAGCGGCCCTCGATCTCCGCGCCAGTGGAATGCGCGCGCGGTGCCGTCGCCACAAGATAGTCGGTCTGGCTGAATGAGCGCTCGATCTGGAGGTTGGTGATCCCGTCATAGAACGCCCTGATCGCCACATCGGCGGAGTTGTGCGCAAAAGACGCATCCCAGCCGGCCGAGTAGGCGATCGAGTGTTCGGATGAGAACGGGATCAGCGCCGGATTGTCGGTGTAGGAGGCGAAGCCCCCGGGACGCAGCCCGTCCGCAACCGAGGCCTCGAAGTGGCTGGTCGGGCTGATCGACCAGTCCAACGCGAGCTTTGGCAGGATGCCGTCGTAGCGACCGGTCCCGACGTAGGCTAGCCCGGGGTTGGGCACCTGCTCAATACGCGTGAAATCCTTGTCGCTGGTCTCTGCGCGCAACCCCGCGACAATCTGCCAGGACTCGCTAAGCGCATACGTGGCGCTTCCAAAAAGGGCCGCCGACTGGTCCCTTTCCTCAAAACCGGAGACTTCGATCGGGAAGAGGTTCGGGATTGCGCGGTCAACGCTGTTGTCCGTCGTGCCCTTTGAGAGCCACACTCCCATTGCGCCCTTCAGGCTTGAGTGCGGGTTGGTTTGATAGTGGATCTCCTCGTTCCACTGCTTCTGGTCCTGCAGGATGCGGTTCTCGAGCGGCGGCGGCAGGACAAGGAAGCTCTGGTAGGGGTTCATCTGCCAGGCCGTGTAGCTTGTCACCGCGGTCAGCGTCGCGGAGTAGGGCAGCGAGAACGATCCCTTCAGCGCCGCCCCTACGCTGTCCAGGTCCGTGAGGCCCTCCTGGGCGCGGTTGACCTCGAAGAGAGGGCCCCCGAGGGGCACGAGGGGTTGTGCGCCGTCCCGGGCCCTTGTCCCAAGGATCTCCAGCGTGAGCTCGGCACCCTTCGCCGGACGCAGTCGGAGACGGGCGAAGACGTCCTCGTTCTCCTGGTCGTCGACCCGGACTCCAAGCTCCTGATTCGTTATGTATCCGTCCCTTGCGCTGTAGTCGGTGTCGACCTCCACATCCGCTGATTCCGACTTCGCTGAATGGACCGACACCGCCGCCTGGCGGGCATCGTAGCTTCCGAATCCGGCGAAAAGCTCCCCGCCCCCGGAGCGGGCGGACGTGTCCGGGCTGAACAGTATGACGCCTCCGTCGGTCGCCCTCCCGAACTCCGTCCCTTCGGGGCCCCGGTAGACCGAGACCGAGTTAAAGCCAAAGAGGCCCATGGGGTAGGTGAAGCTGCTCGGCAGCGGGATGTCCGCCAGGTACACGGTGATCGACGGCTCGCTGAAGTAAGGGGTGTTCGACAAGCCCCGCAGGGAGAACAACGCGCCGTAGCCGCCCGCGCCGCTGTCCGCCACGTGGAGGTTTGCCACCGACCTGCTGAGAACCTCCCAAGATCCGGCCGAGGGGCCGGTCTCCGGCTGCAGGTCAAGGGACGTTATCCCCGCGGCGTCCGAGGGCAGAAGCGTCGCGTTGACGACCAATTCGGGCGTCTGGACGACATTCTCCTGCGAAGATTGAGCGAGGCCGGTTGTGGCCAAGGCGGACGCGACGATCGTGGCCAGTAGGGACTTGGGATACACTTGGATCGAGTGGGCTGATTTACGGCTGGAGATTGACCATGCTCCCGCGGTGGGACTAGATTCCGTCTGCGCCGCCGCTGGCCTTCAGCACCTCAGCCAGGGAAACCGGCACACCGCCGCGCCGCCTGCTCTCGTCCGCGGCCTCCATGAACGTCATGACCTCAATGCTCTCGGCGTGGGAGACGGGCGCGACCCCGGTGCGGTAGAACTTGAGAATCTCGGTGACGAGTCCCTCGTATCCCTCCGCGTCATCGCCCACGGCGATGGCATCGGAGCCGAATTCGGTGGCACCGAACGCGTAGTGCGTGTTGCGGTTGCCCCGCACTGTGGCAACCCGCCCGTCATTCCATACGCCGGTCACCACGTCCGTGTCCTCGGTGTGGGTGCGCACGACCGTCTCGCAGCCCGTGCCCATCAGGGCGTAGCATTTCTCCACGGCATGGATGCCGTACCAGAACAGGTCGGGGTGGTGCGGCTCGATCTCGGCGGGCCCGAACGCAAACACGCCGTTCAGGTGCCCGATCTTCGCCTGCGTCAACTTCGGGATGTCGGGGGTGAAGCGCTCGCCTGACGCGGTGAAGCACGGAACGCCGGACTGCTGCGCAAGCCGGAAGATCGCGATGGCGTCGCGAAGGCTGCCGGCCAGGGGCTTGTCGATGAACACCGGCTTATGAAAGGGGAAAACCTGCCTCGCCTCCTGGAGGTGGGGCCTGCCGTCAAGGCTCAGTATCATGACCGCGTCGACGTCCTGCACCACGCCCTCGATGGAATCGCAGATCATGACCCCGTATTTGCCGCTCAACTCGGACGCAAACCCGTCCACCCGGCTTGCGCTGGACTTGATGTCGGGGCTCCCCCCCTTCCAGGCCCTCGTGATGATCCCCCCGGGAATGCGCGCGGGGTTGCCGGGGTCATTGAGGAGCTTCGCGAAGGAGGTCGTGTGCGAGGTATCCGTTCCGATGATCCCGATGCGCAGGTCGGCGGCCCCGGCGCTCGCGATGCAGCAGAGCAGAGACGCGAGGCGAGCGTAACCCATCGGATGGCCGAGCATGTGAACTCGAGTTATCGCAATTGTGCCGGCCCCGCGCAAGCCGCAACACCTGGAAATACTTGCCACGTTAGTAACCAAGTGGTTTAACACCGCAGATGCGCCGACTCCGGTCTCCCACGAAAGCGGCGGGCATTCGCCGACGTCCTGCAGAGGGCCTCGAGTCGCCGTGACCGCCGTTGCGATCGAATGGCGCGAACTTCGGCCTTCCGACACCCCGGGCGCACTCAACCTCTCCCGGATCGCCGGCTGGAACCAGACGGAGGCGGACTGGCTCGGCTACCTGGATTTCGACTCGGCCGGCTGCCTGGCCGTCCTCATTGACGGGAGTTTGGCGGGAACCGCGACGTCGATTCGATACGGAGAAGGCTTCGGTTGGATCGGAATGATCCTTGTTCATCCGGAGCACCGGCGACTCGGCCTTGGGAGCGGGCTGCTTAAGCGCACCATTCAGCATCTCAGGGACAAGGGAACCCGAAGCATCAGGCTCGACGCGACCGCGATGGGGCGAAAGGTCTATCTACCGCTCGGCTTTCGCGATGATATTGACGTGTCCCGCCTTGAAGGGAATGCGCCGGTGGTGTCTCCCGAGTCCGAGGGAGGCGCCGACCGATTGCACCGCGGCGACTTGGTCAAGGTCGGGGAATTGGATACGCAGGCCTTTGGCGCCGAGCGCAACGGGATTCTTGCCGCCCTGAGCAGCCGCGATCCCGGGCTTTGCTTCGTCGTCCGGAATCCGGGCGGTGTCTCGGGCTATCTGATAGCGAGGGAGGGGAGGGAGGCGATCCAGCTGGGCCCGTTCGTGGCCCGGTCCCCCGCAGTGGCGGAGCAGCTTCTGGGGGCGCTTTTCAGGGCGGCGCCGGGCCGGCGGATTTTTGTCGATGTTCCTGCGCCCAACAAAGAGGGAGGGGAAGTTCTCGCGCGTCACGGATTCACGCTGCAGCGGTCGTTCACCCGGATGATACTGGGCGACAGCGCGCCCTGCGGCCGCACCGGCCTCGTTTACGGTACCAGCGGGGCGGAAAAAGGCTAGCAAAGGCGCCCGCCTCGCCACCCACTCTATCCCGTTGAGCAGCCCACCCAAGACTATCGGATTCGCCATCGCCGGGACGGGGACGATCGCGGCCTTTCACGCGCGGGCAATCGCCGCGACACCGGGGACGCAGCTGCGGGCCGTCTACAACAGGTCTTCCGAGAAGGCCCGTGCGTTCGCCGCTGAATTTGGGGGTGAGGCGGAGGAGGACTTCGACGCGCTTCTCAGGCGTCCGGACGTCGACGTCGTCTGCGTCACCGTCCCCAGCGGGCAGCACGGCGAGATTGCCATACGCGCCCTTGATGCCGGAAAGCACGTCCTCTGCGAGAAGCCCCTCGAGATCACTACGGAGCGCATCGATTTGATGACCGCCGCGGCCAAGAGATCGGGGCGGATCCTCGCTGGCGTCTTTCAGAGCCGCCTCGGTGCCGGGGCCCAGCATCTGAAGGGCGCGCTCCGGGCGGGAAGATTCGGCCGGCTTGCGCTTTGCAGCGCCTACGTGAAGTGGTGGCGCACTCCCGAATACTACAGCGGGTCGTCTTGGAAGGGCACCCGCAGCCTTGACGGGGGCGGCGCCCTGATGAACCAAGCCATCCACGCGGTCGACCTGCTCCAGTGGCTTGTGGGCATGCCCAACAGGGTGAGCGGCCAGGTTCGCACCCTGGTGCACAAGATCGAGATGGAGGACACCGCCGTTGCATGGCTCGAGTTTTCAACCGGAGCCCTGGGCGTGATAGAGGCCGCGACCTCGTGTTATCCGGGTTCGCGCCTGCGGATCGAGATTGCCGGGGAGCGGGGCACGGCGATCCTCGAGGACGACAGGATATTGAAATGGGAGTTCGCGGAACCCCTTCCGGGGGACGACTTGATCGCGCTCGGCGGGCGCTCGAGCATCGGCGGCGGAGCTTCGGATCCCAAGGCGATCGGAGTGGAGGGGCACCGCCTCCTGGTGGCCGACTTGGCCGATTCGATCCGCACCGGCCGCCCGCCGCTTATTGACTCACGCGAGGCCAGGAACGCGGTTGCGATAATAGAGGCGATCTACCTCTCGGCGCGGTCGGGTTCGTCTGTCCAGTTGGGTGGTCAAGGCGCGTGAAGGCCGGGGCCTCGCGGGGCCCGGCCGGCGCAGCTAGTGCGAGCGCGAGGCCGCGTGTTCGATCTGGAGGGCCACCGCGCTCTCGACCCGCCTGAGCTCCGCGTCAGTCCAAGGCGCCTGCCTGCTTCCGACTGCGGCGCGCACCTTTTCAACGGTCTCGTTGTTCACGGCTCCAAGGTGCAGGCCCCAGGAATTCCTGACATAGGTGAGGACCTCCGCTATCTGATCGTCGCTGAACGTGCCTCCGATGGGCGGCATGGGCCCCGGGAAGCCGGGAGTGCCCTCCTTTCCGCAGAGGATGATTCGGATCGCGATCTCGGGATAGCTGCTCACCCAATGGGAATCGACCAGCGACGGCGCGACGTGGCCCAGACCAGTTCCCGTCGATTGATGGCACCCCGCGCAAATCTGGAACGTGAGCTTCCCGGCCTCATACCGGGCCGTCTCCGAATCCGAAAGGGGCACAAATCGGGCCGCGTCCCTGCGGGCTTGCTCCGCCTTCGCCAGGCCCTCCGTCAACCGCTGCGCGTCGACGCGTATCTCCTGGTCCGGGCTCGCGAGCAGGGGTTCCAGGTCGGCGGTCTTCGTCATCCGCGTCGCGCCGACGGACCGTCGAAAATCCGGCGACAGGAGCGGGTCCAAGCCGCTAAGCAGCGCCAACCGCGCATGCCGTGCCAGCCCTCCCTCTTTGCCAATGGTGGCAACCAGCTGCCTGACCTGGCCTCCCTCGCCCAGGTGCACGATTGCGGTCGAGAGGATCGTGAGCATGGAGGCAAGCTCCGGGCGCGGCTCCTCCTTTCCCAGCTGTGCGGCGAGCCGCTCAAAGAACTCGAACTCGTGCCCGCTCAGGCCGGTCGCGAGCGCCGACGGCAGGTCGGAGTCGCCCTGCGCCGTCATGAGCAACTCGTACATGGCATCGAGCGAGGCCGCGGTGTGAGCCTCCCCCAGCGAGAGGCCCAATTGGGTCAGCACCTCGGGCTCGGAATCGTGGATGACAGGCTGGAGCTGGCTGATCGCGGCTGGCGCGCCCGAGTCCCTGAGGAACCTCTCGTGAAGGCGCACTGCGACGGCCCGCACCTTCGGCGAGGCGTCGTCCAGGGCCTCCTTGAGGATGTTGAGCTTCGCGGCCCCAAGGCCGTCCAGCGTCCAGAGCGCATAGACACGCGTGACAGCCTCCGGCGCGTGCAGGGCCATCTCCTCGAGCGTCGGCACTGCGCTCCAGTCGGCCCGCTCCACCATTTCCTGCTGGGCCGTGTCCCGCCACCACGCGTCCGGGTGACCAAGAAGCCCGGCCAGGTCCTTGCTGCTCATCTGGTCCAGATCCGGCCGGCGCTGCTCCAGCGGCCCGCCCGTGTACGTGATCTTCCACATGCGCCCCAGCCCGAACATGGGCTTGTCCAGTCCCCGGGCCAGCGACTGCTCCCGCAGGTAGGTGGTGATGAAGTGGTATTCCTCCAGGATTCCACGGTACATGTCCACGATGACCATGGATCCGTCCGGGCCATTGAGAAGCGCCACGGGGCGGAACCGACTGTCAGTCGACGTCACGAAGTCCCTGCCGCTGTAGGCGTTGACCGCGGCGATCTGACCCTTCGACTCGGGGAGCAGGTCGCGCTTGATCAGGTTGCCTGCCGGCTCGGGGGTGAAGTCGTTGCCATAGAATTCCCTGGGGAAATTTGCCCCGCGGTAGATCAGGGGCGAGCAGGCGGCCGTGAACTCCAGGAGCGTGCCGTCCTCGCGGACTCCGTCGATATGCCAGCCCAGCTTGCCAAGGCGGTAGCCTCGATTGGTCACGTTCGGATGGCTGGGCCAGACCTCCTGGCTCTGCGCGATCTGGACGTCCGCCCACGGCACTTCAGGCACGTTGCCATTGCGCAGGCTGTAGGCGATTGAATAGAAGTCGCTGCGGGCGTGGTCCGTGCTCCTGCAGAAGAACAGGCGCCCAAAGTCATCCTGCGTGATCCCGAACTGTCCCCGGATTGGAACCGCAATTCGCTCCATGGATCGATTCCTGTACCTGTAGTCGTAGGCGAAATCGATGTCGTGGATCACATTGTCGCGGCCCCAGAGCAGGCTGCCGCTCTCCTCGGGATCATCCCACGCCTCGTAGTTATCCAGGAGAAGAATCTTCTCGTCGCAGTGGCCGGTTCCGTGAACGTCGCGCGCGAGCCAGAGGTTGGGGGGGGCGGAGATCAGGAGGCCGTCCCTGACAACCATGATCCCCTTTGCGCGGGCCAGGCCCTCCAGCCAGACGATGCGCCGGTCGAAATGGCCGTCATGGTGGCTCGATTCGAGCTTCACTATCTTGCTCGTGGGAATATCCGACTCCTTCACTCCCGAGGCGAGGGAGGGGACATGCTTTATCATGCCCGAGTTGAAATCCCCAAATTCCACCTCCCACAGGTTGCCCTCCCTGTCATAGGCGGCCGCGACCGGATCCTGCACGACCGGCTCCGAGGCCATCAGCTCGATCTTGAAGCCCGGGGGCAGCTTGAACGTCAGCAGCTCCTGCTCCGGCGTTAGCGCGGGGGACGGCTTCGGATGCCGCGCAGCTTCCGTCGGGGGCAACTGCGGACCCTCCTCGGGCCGGTCCCCAAGCTGGGCCCTGAGCGCCAGCGGCAGGCCCAGGAGGATGGCTGCGAGTATTCCCAGAGAGGCGGAAGCGGCGGAACGAATAGGTAACTTGTTGGTTCCAAATTCGACATGGGCAAGGGCGAAATCTCCCGGCGAGGAGGACGTTTGGACCTCGGTGAATTCCTAGCAGGCGATCGTAAATTTCGTCATGCGATAAGAGTAGACGGAAGGGGCTGCCTTGGCTTTGTAGACACGAAGGTCCGGCTCCTCGAGCTCAGGCTAGCTAATTCCCAAGTAATGATCGGCAAGAAAAAGACGGATGTTCGCATCCAGAACATCCGGACCTCCAGCGTTAATTACAAGTACCGCGCCCCGATGAAGTTTGGTGGCAGGACGGTCACCGAATGCCACCTGCTCAATGTCGAGTGCGAGGTGGTGACGCGCGAGGGTCGGATAGCACAAGGCTTCGGATCGATGCCGCTGTCGAACACGTGGGCCTTTCCGTCGGCGGTATTGGACTATGACCAGACTCTGTCGGCGATGAAGACCCTCGCCGACCGATGCGCGAAGGTCTGCAATGGATACGCCGAGTTTGGGCATCCCATAGAAATCGGCATGGAGCTCGAGGAGCAGTTCCTGGGTGCCTCCTCGAGCCTCGGCGCCGAGCTGAAGCTGGCTCAGGCGATTCCGAAGCTGGCGACGCTGGTCACGGGGAGCGCATTCGACGCGGCCATTCACGACGGCTACGGCAAGGCCCACGGCCTGAACTGCTACCACGCCTACGGCCGCGGCTACATGAGCTACGACCTCGGGGCATACATGGGCGCCAACTTCAACCGCTCCTGGCTGGACCAGTATGTCAAGAGGGAGCCCTGCCCCAGGCTTCCGCTGTACCACCTTGTCGGGGCACTCGACCCCCTGACGCCGGCGGATGTGGCGAGTCCGGTTGGGGACGGACTGCCCGAGAACCTCCCCGAGTGGATTTTCCGCGACGGCCTGACGCACCTGAAGATCAAGCTGAACGGGGACGACCCCTCATGGGACCTTGAGCGAATCATCTCAATAGACCGGATCGCGTCGGACACCGTCGCCGGAACTCAGTGGCGCTACTCGCTCGATTTCAACGAGCGGTGCAGCAATGTGGAATACCTGATAGAGCTGCTGAACAGGCTGCGGGAGCGGTCACCGCTGGGCTTTGAGCGCGTCCAGTATATCGAGCAGCCGACGGCCAGGGACCTGAAGGCCAATCCGCAAAACCGCATGCACGCCGCCGCCAAGCTGAGGCCGGTCGTCATCGATGAGTCGCTCACCGACTATGAGAGCCTCGTCCTGGCGCAGGAAATGGGCTACACCGGCGTGGCGCTCAAGGCCTGCAAGGGTCAAAGCCAATCGCTCCTGCTGGCCGCGGCCGCGCGAAAGCTCGGCCTCTTCCTCTGCGTCCAGGATCTCACGTGTCCCGGGGCGTCACTCATCCAATCCGCGAGCCTGGCGGCCCACATCCCCGGGGTTTCGGGCATCGAGGCAAACTCGCGGCAGTACTGCCCGGTGGCCAACGAGGGATGGGAGGAACGGTTTCCCGGCATCTTCAAGATAAGGAACGGCGACATGGACACCTCGGGCCTCTGCGGCCTGGGAATCGGCGCAGTTTGACCCTATCGAGCGCTTCGCTTCCTCCCGTGGGAATGGAAGATGCACGAGCGAGTCGACTACCTGGGTACTCTCCTCGGCGCGCAGATTCAGGGCCTAAATCAAGTTGCGCCCAATGGATACGGTTCCGCCTGTGACGACGATTGCCTGGCTCATTTGCCGTAGGCCTCGATGACTTTTTTTACGATGTTCGTGGTCGAGCGCCCCTCAACCATCTTGGCCAGAATGACTTTTCCGCCGTGCGCCTCGACCACGTCGCGGCCGCTCACGTAATGGGCCCAGTCCTCTCCCTTTATTAGCACGTCCGGCAGGATGTGGGCTATCAGGTCCCTGGGCTCATCCTCGTCAAAGATCACGACGTAATCCACGCATTTGAGGCCGGCGAGCAACGTGGCGCGCTCCTCCTGGGGCACGATCGGGCGCTTCTCGCCCTTGTATCGGCGGACCGACGCGTCTGAATTCAGGCCGACAACGAGGCAGTCTCCCTGTTCACGGGCGAAGGTCATGTAGGTCAGGTGGCCGAGGTGCAGGATGTCGAAGGCGCCGTTGGTGAAGACGACCTTCTTTCCGGCCGAATGGAGCCTTGCGACCTCATCCCTCATCTGGTCCCGCGTGAGAATCCGTGATTTGTAGTCGAAGTTGTTCATTTATATGTGGATTTAGACCCGGTCCTTTAACCTTATCCCTAGGAGGCCGAGCAGGGCATCCAGCTGGGAGAAATCAGGGACGACAAGATTGGCCCCTGCGCGTATCAAGCGAGAACGTTTCGCCAGCTGAAGCCCAAAACGCTGCACCTCGTTGCTCGCGACGCCCACTGTCAGGCCGCCTCGCTTGTGGGTTTCTCGAATTTCGACTGGACCATCGCCAAACGTGACGACGTGTGTTGCGTTGTGCGCGCCAATCTCCCGGAGAATGCCCTCGAGCACCACGCGCTTGGCGTCATGGGTGATGTCTTGACTTGCCCCATGTATCCGCCCCTCGAACAGCGGGGCGTAGCCCAGCGCCTCCGCCTCGAGGATCACGTCCTGCTCATCTGTGCCGCTGGCTAGATAGAGGCGCAGGCCAGACTTGTGGAGCGCCTGCAGCAGCTTCACGGCATTTTTCAGCGTGAAGTCCTCGACGCTGAGCTCGCCGGCCTTCAGGCGGCGTTTGCGTTCGTCGATGAGCTCCATCAACGCGTCGTTGAAGATTCTCTTGTAACCCTTGGCATCAAGGACCTCCGGTTCCGGAACATATCCGGCTTCGCGGACCATCTGCGAAAGCCCCTGCATCTGCTTGAGCGTCTGAATGCCGGTGGTCTTGTCGATGAACTCGCGCGACTGCTGCGCAATCCGCTCAAAGGTGTCGCGATCGACCTCACCATATGCCTTCCCAAGGATGGATTTTATCATCACCCGCTCCATCACCTTCTCCCACCCCTGGCGAAAGGTCGAGATGGTCCCGTCGTGGTCAAAGACGGCGAAGCGGACTTCGAGGCCGGCAGGCAGGGGCTCGCAGACCTCGATCTCGGTCCCGGGCACATAGGTCGCGCGGCGTATGTCCTCGGCCAGCTCGGGCTGATAGACGTAGTCCGGGCTCTCACCAATGGCCAGAATCTCTTCCGGCGCCGCCGTTCCGGTCTGCTGCAGCTTTTGAACGGTGACTCCCGCGACGAAGTTCCCAAACGTAGCGGCCTCGGTGGGCGACGCCCCGGCGGCAAGGCAGGCCGCAATTCCCGCCACCATGCTGTCGCCCGCGCCGACGGGATCGACCTTGCTGATGATGTGAAGCCCGGGGATCTCGTGAGTGCCGTCGCAGTCGATCACCAGGCACCCGTCCCGCCCCCGTGTCACGAACACCGGGTGCCCCCATTGTGCGAAGAGATGCATTGCGGAATCGACAGCCTCCTGGCGAGTGATGGGGCCGTCGGCGGGGTGGGGGTCGCCGCTTAGCCGGGTGGCCTCACGGTCGTTGAGCTTGCGCAGCCCGGATGGGTAGGCGTTCGCCAGGTGGCGGCAATCCACCAATGCCGTCACCTTGGGATTCCGCTCGAGAAGCTCATTCAGTCCCTTCTGGAATTCCTCCGAGTGGACGCCCTTCTCAAACTGCTGGTTTATCACGAGGACATCAATCTCCGGTAGGGCATCCCCGATCTTGCCGAGCAGGGATCTCGACGACTCGGCCGTGAGGGCGTTAAAGACGCCAAAGTCGTATCGGTGGCATTCCCTATGATCGACGACTGGCTTAAGGTACGAGTGCGTCTGCCAGCCGGCTGCCTGTATGATCACTCCGGATGAATCGACATCCATGCCGTTCAGGAGCCGGACGAGTTCCAATCCGATGCCATCGGGGCCGGCCACGGCAAATGCCCTGATCGCCCTGACTCCCATGGCACGCAGGTTAGCGGCCACGTTGCCGGCGCCCCCCAGGGAAGAGCGCTGCTCCCGCACCGGCCGGGTCGGCAACCCGGTTTCGATCGAGGGCTCGGACGAGTCCCTGTCGACGATGTAGTAGCTATCAACGCAGAAATCACCTACCACGCCGATCCTGGCGCCCTGGATGTCACGGAGCAGTTCTCTGAGGCGAAGGGGTGTCATGTAAGATTGCGCCCCCGCGAGAGGGTCCGCAGGCGCCAACCTCTCCCTCCTTCTGACGCGCCGCTATCCAATAGCATCGCAATATGTAAAAACCTGTAATTACATTTGCCATGGCCGCTCTGCCGAAACACTCGATCATCTTCCAGCGCCTGCATCAGGAGATTAAGAGCGGGAAATTCAGGGATGGGTCGCGCCTGCCGAGCGAGATGGCGCTGGCGAGGCGCTTCGGGGCGTCCCGTCCGACGGTTGCCCAGGCCCTGCGCGAGCTGCAGCGGCTCGAGCTGGTGGAGCGCCACCGCGGAGCCGGCACGTTTGTGCGGTCGGTGCCCTTGTCGGCGGGAAACCTGGGCCTGCTTGCGGACGGATTGGGGGCAACGGAGGTGATGGAGCCGATCTCGGTGGAAATAGCGCGTGCGGCGAGGGCCGCCGGCTGGAATGTGGTCATGGGTGCGGCTGTCGCCGACAGGCCACCGGACCTTATAGCCCGTGAATGGGCCGACCGGGGGGTCAGCGGGGTCTTTTTTGCGCCAATCGAACATCATCCGGTCAGGGCGGGCGTGAACAAGGCGCTCGCGAGTTCCCTCCAGGGTCGCGGCCTCTCGATTGTCCTGCTCGATCGGGACTTGGGCGAGTTCCCGGAGCGGAGCGCCCACGACCTGGTGGCCATAGACGACTTCTTCGCGGGCTTCGAGCTGGCCGAACATCTGCTGGAGCGCGGTTGCCGGCGGATCGTCTTCGTCGCCCGCCGGGAGTTTCCGTCAACGACTGATCTGCGCGTGGCCGGCGCCCGGGCGGCCGTGGCCCGTACGGAGAAGGCGCAGCTCGAGTTCGCCGTGGGGGATCCCGAGGATGGACCCTGGCTCGGGAGGGTGCTGAAGAACGCGGGCGCCGACTCGGTCGTGGCGTCGAATGACGCAACAGCGGCGAGGCTGCTGCAGACGCTCCAGGTCCTTGGCCGCCACGTCCCGGAGGAAGTGAAAGTCGCCGGGTTCGACGACGTGGCGTACGCGAGCCTCCTTAGTCCCGCGCTGACGACGATGCGCCAGCCGTGCGCCGCCCTGGGGGCCGCCGCCGTTGAGGCCATGCTGGGGCGTTTGCGCCAGCCTCACATGCCGGCCCGGCGGATACTGCTGCGCGCGGAGCTGATCGTACGAAAGTCCACGGCGGCGCGCTGACGGTTCCGGTCCGGTGCGGACCCTCTGTGCGCGGCCTCAGACGATATCCTGGCGCCGACGCCTGCGATACTCGGAGGGGCTGGCCTCGAACCTATGGCGAAAGAGATGGAAGAAATGGCTGAGATTCCCGAACCCGCTCTCGTAGGCGACCTGGGTGACGGGCGCCTGGCCCATTCGCAGTTGAAGCGCGGCGTAGTCGAGCCTGGCGCGGTTGAGGTAATCCGTCGGGGTGAGCCCAGTCAGGTTTTTCATCGTTCGCGCCACGTGCTCCGGTGATTTTCCGGCCAACTTGTGGAATTCGGATATTCCCTCGCGGAAGTGCTCTGGGCGGCTTATCGCCTGGCATGCATGCTGGAGCCAGTCGGGCATGTTGACCGGCAGCGCCTCGGATTTCTGCGCCCCGAGCTCGTGAAATAGCATTAGGAGAAACCAGTCGCGCGGGAACTTCTCGCGCACCGCGAGGGCCAGCAGGTCGGCGGCCCGGCTGACCCTGGCGATCTGCTCGGGCGAGAGGCGCTCGCAGCCCGCCTTCTCGCGGCCTCCCCAGAACCACCGGCGCTCTCCCTGGAAATAGCGCTCGCGCAGCTCTCCCACAAGCGCCGTGGGGAAAGCCAGGTTGACTATCGTCATCGTCTTTCTCGCCTGGGCGCTCAGTCCGTGGCAATCGCCGGGCAGGATGAAGAAGATGTCGCGAGAACGGAGCGGGAACAGGCTGCCGTTCAGGTGGTGGAGGCCCTCGCCGGACTCAACCCAGCATATCTCGGCGAAGTCGTGCCAGTGCAGCTGCAGGGGGCTGTGCGCGGATTTGACGGTCCGCGCCAGGTGAAAGGCCTCGTTCGCGGCGGCAAAGTAGTGAAACAGGAGCCGGGGGGCGTCGACTGGTGGCATCAATACAGCACACAACTTAGTCAGCCCCGCACAAGACGTTTTTCCCGGGATGGGCTATCCTTCTGGAACCCCATACGAACATGATAGCCACAAAGAAACCAAGGTTGAATGCCGAGCAGCTGGAGCAGTACCGCCGCGAGGGTTACCTCCTCTATAAACAGAACGTTCTCGCGCCCGAGAAATTTGACCGGCTCAAGGCCCATTTCGAGCAGCTCCTGGCGGACCTGCCCCCGGACAAGAGGCCGGAGACGATGGATGTCCCGCACTTCACCGATCCCAAGCTCTTCGAGTGGCTCTTCGACGAGGACGTGCTCGATCTCGTCGAGCCCCTGCTTGGTCCCGACATAGCGCTTTTCTCAAGCCACTTCATCTGCAAGCCGAAGGGTGACGGGCGGCGGGTCCCGTGGCACGAGGACTCGGCGTATTGGAACAAGATGATCTCCCCCATGGAGGTGGTCACCGTGTGGCTGGCGATAGACGAGTCGACGCCGAAGAACGGCTGCATGTACGTGATTCCACACACCCACAACACGGGGCGGAAGGGGTTCTCGGACTACGATCAGGTGGATCCGACGAAGAACGTGTTCAAGACCGAGGTTACGCCCCGCCAGCGCGACGAGTCGAAGGCGGTCCCGTGCATCCTCGCGCCCAACCAGTGCAGCCTCCACGACGGGCGCTTGATGCATGGGAGCCCCCCGAACAACAGCAATCAGCGGCGGTGCGGCTACACGATGAGGTATATAGCCTCGTCGACGCGGCTGAGCGACGAGGCCCGCGAGTCCCATCAGATCTACCTCGCGCGGGGGCGCGACCTGGCGGGTCAAGGCTTCGCCGACCCCACGAAGCGGTACGACGATTTTTACAACCAGCGCATCGCGAAAGGCAATAAGGGCCACTGAGTTCGCTGGGCGGGGGCAGCGTGGCATCCTTCCGCATGCCGCGCTCCGACTGGGGCGGACATCCGGCAACCCGGCGCCATTGCCGCTGTCAATTCAGGCGCCGCGCCCGGGCCCGGATGGCCTGAACCTTCGCGCGCGTTCGGCCCCTCTTCAACCCCCTTGAATCCCCCCGCCGTGAATTACCCAACAATAAGGAGGATCTGCAGCCTGCCCGTGGCGGCGATATGGATCGTCTCGCTCTGCCAGCCCCAGTCCCTGCCGGCCCAGAACTGGCGCGGCATCCTGAGTCCCGAGAGGGCCGCGGATTGGTCAAGAGCGGGGGTCCCGGGCGGGATTCCAAGCCGGACCACCATCTTCAAGACGCTCGCGCCCGGCGTCACGGCGGACCAGATCAGCGTGGCCATCGCGTCGTGCCCGAGCGGTCAGGTGGTCTTCCTGGGCCCGGGGACCTACGAGCTGTCGACGGGGATCGACTTTGCGAACCACAGCAATGTGACCCTGCGCGGGGCCGGCGCCGACCAGACATTCCTCGTGTTCATCGGGAGCGTGGAGCGCAGGAACATCAGCGCGGACATCAGCGTCGAGAATTTTGACGCGAACCTCCCGCATGCCGAGGACAAGTTTGCCGGCGGCCCCACCAACACCGCGGACTGGACCGCCGGCTATTCGCAGGGAGGCACGGAGATCACGCTCAGCAACACGGCCAACCTGGTCGCGGGCAAGAGCGTCATCTGCCTCGACCAGCTCGACGATTCCGACACCGACACGGGGGGCGTGTGGGTGAGCCAGAAGCGGGGCATCTCGGCGGTCGAGGGCCAGAGCGGCACCGGCCGCAAGGGCCGCGCCCAGATGCAGATGTCGCTGGTCACCGCTATCGACGGGAACAAGGTCACCATCTCGCCGGGCCTGTATATGCCGAACTGGAGGGGTGGGCAGAGTCCCGGCGCGTGGTGGGCGAGCACGGTCGTGAGCGGCGACGGGATCGAGGACCTGTCGATCGACCACGGCGACAGCGGCGCCAAGTCGGGAATCCAGTTCTTCAACGCCTACGGGTGCTGGGTCAGCGGCATCAGGGACATCGATTCCAACCGCAACCACGTCTGGTTTTTCCTGACGGCCCACAGCGTGGTCCGGGGCAGCTATTTCTACGGGACCCAGAACTCGATCTACCTGAGCTACGGGGTCGAGCTGTTCATGGGCACCGACGACCTCGTCGAGAACAACATCTTCCAGCACATCGTGTCCCCCATGATCACGAACGGAAGCGCCCCCGGGTGCGTCTGGGCCTACAACTACGCCTTCGACGACTTCTACTCGGCCTCGCGGACCTGGTTCATGCCGAGCATAGCCCTGCATTCGGCCGGCACCGACATGATCCTCTACGAGGGCAACGACAGCACGGGGATCGTCGGCGACTACATCCACGGAACGCACAATCTGACCACGGTCTTCCGCAACCAGCTCACTGGATGGGATGTGGGCATGGTGAAGCAGACGGAGCCCGTCCAGCTGTACACCTTCTCGCGCTACTTCAACTTCATCGGCAACGTTCTTGGAAAGCCGGGCTTCCACACCCGCTACGAGGACCTGCCGCCGGATGGCACGGATGGCGACCATTCGATCTACACGCTGGGGTGGTCGGGGAACGGGGGAGGCCTTTCGATCCTGAAGAACGACCCCCTCACAGCAGGCACCGCCATGCGTTGGGGGAACTACGACACCGTCAGCAACCGGGCGCGGTGGGAGGCGTCGGAGGTGCCGAGCGGCCTCAGCCGGCTGGCCAACCCCGTCCCGGCGGACCACACGCTGCCGGCCTCCTTCTACCTTTCGGCCAAGCCCAGTTGGTGGGGAGCCATGCCCTGGCCTGCGATCGGCCCCGATGTCACCGGAGGGACGGATCCCACGGGCCATGTCTACGCCAATCCCGCGGAGGTCTGCTACAACTCCTGCTCCAAGGACGATTCCTATCCCGAGGACATCTCCGGCCACCGTATTCTCGTTTTCAACGCCAGCAAGCATTACCCGCCCGCCGATTCCACTTCACCGGCGGCGCACTGACGCCATCGGGACCGCGGGACCGGGCGGCTACGGCCCCTTGGGCAGCGCCAGCGAGCCGGCGGGCATATAATGGGCGGCAAATCCGATCCTGTCGGCCCATTCTTCCATTGTCCTCGAGACCGGGGTCGGGCCGCCGCTCGCCGGGGTTGAGTCAATTCGGATCATTGCGGGCCCATAGTACGGGGTCGTCCGTATCGCTGCCTGGATTGCGGCCGCGTATTTGTAGGAGTTGGCCGGAGACACCGTTTCGTCGTAGTCCCCCGTGGTAATGAGAACGGCCGGGTAATGCACGCCATACGCGCAGTTTTGGACCGGCGAATAGGCCAGGAGCACCTTGAAGGCTGCGGGATCCGCGCTCGTGCCAAATTCCGCCTCCCACTGCGCCCCGCCCTTGAACAAGTGGTATCGAAGCATATCCATCACCCCCCTGTCGGGGAGGGCCACGGCGCAAAGATCCGGGTGCTCGTTGATCACCGCGGCAATGACAAGGGCGCCGCCGCCGCTGCCCTCGAAGACAAGCCTGTCCGGGCGCGTGTATCCCTTTGAGGCAAGAAAGCTCGCTGCCGCGATGAAGTCGTCGAAGGCGTTCGGCTTCCTCTCCCCTATGCCCGAATTGCGCCACTCCTGACCGAATTCGCCCCCGCCGCGGATGTCCGCCTGGGCGTAGATCCCGCCCATCCCCAGCCATGTCGCGATGGGCGTGGCGAACCCGGGCTTCGCCCAGGCGTCGCCCCCCCCGTTTGCGTGGAGCCAGGCGGGCGACGAGCCGTCGAGCTTCAATCCCTTGCGCGCCGTGATGAAGAGCGGGATCCGGGTGCCGTCCCGGGACGTGCCGAATACCTCGCTCGTTTCAAACTGGGTGAGGTCAATGGGGGCTCGCGACTGCTCTCGGAGCCGGCCCCTTATCGCGTCCCGCTCGGGCATGTCGGCGAACGCCGCCAGCGTGTACGCCCGCTGCGCGGCGATCCATCTTGCCGACCTCGGTGAATCGGCGTCCTCCAGCCACCTGTAGGGATCCAGGATCTTATCGCCGAAGTAATCGCCGAACTCGGGGCCCCGCCTCGCCGGCGGGTATTCCGCGGCCGACAATCGGGGGCCGCCTGCGGTAGCGAGGATCAGGCAAATCACCAACGGCTGCCTCAGTGCGAAGCGATGCATAGCATGAATATCCGGCGAACCGCTGGGGAATCCAAGCTCGATTTGCCCGGGGAGAATGACGGGCGTGTCCGGTCCCCTCATCCCAAGCCCGGTGACTCTCCCAATTTCCTTGGAATTACCGCCGCAGTCGGGCTCAGTAGGGCGTGGCCCCGCCATGTATACAGGTCGGTTACTTGGGCTTCCGTGCATGTCGAGGCCTGAGTCGGACCCCTGAAACGCCATGAGGCTCCACCCCGTCGACATCGCGATCGTTCTGGTCTATTTCTTTGTCGTGATCCTGATAGGCCTCTGGGTGTCGCGCCGCGGGACGAAGAACATCGTCGGGTACACGCTCGCTGAAAGGTCGCTGCCCTGGTACCGGCTCGGAATCTCTGACGCGTCGGGCATGTACGACGTCAGCGGCACGATGTGGCAGGTGTACGCCTTCTTCATCTACGGCGTGAAGAGCATCTGGCTGCCCTTCGTCTGGCCGGTCTTCAACCAGATATTCCTCCTGGTGTTCATGAGCGCCTGGACGCGCCGCTCGGGGGTCCTCACCGGCGCCGAATGGATCGAGACCCGGTTCGGGCGCGGCAGGGGCGCCGTCCTCTCGCACCTGAGCATGGTGGCCTTCGCGATCGTCTCCGTCATCGCCCTCCTGGCCTACGCATTCAAGGGGATCGGGAAGTTTGCCGTCGTGATGCTGCCGTGGCATTTCACGGGCGCGACGACCGGGCTGTTCAGCGACGAGAACATCTACGCGATCATCCTGATGGGGCTCACGGCGATCTATTCAATCAAGGGGGGGATGATCAGCGTCGTCGTGACCGAGATGACCCAGTTCACCATCCTTGCCGTGTCGTCGATCGCCGTCGCCATCGTCGCCGTCTGGAAGGTCTCGCCGGACATGATCCGCAATTCGGTTCCCGCCGGCTGGATGAGCCCCTTCTTCGGATGGAAGCTGGACCTCGACTGGTCGGGGATACTCGCCTCGGCCAACGACTCGATCCGCCAGGACGGAAACGAGTTCTTCATGGTCGTGATCCTGTTCATGGCGGTCAAGGGGGTGCTGGCGAGCATGGCCGGCCCGGCGCCGGACTACGACATGCAGCGCATCCTCGCCACGCGCAGCCCGAGGGAGGCGTCGCTGATGAGCGCGTGGGTCAACGTCGTGCTGATGTTCCCGAGCTACCTGATGTCCACCGGGATTGTCATGCTGGCACTTGCCTTCTGCCTCCCGGACCTGCGCGCCATGGCCACGCCCGACTTCGAGAAGATCCTTCCCATAGTCCTGACCCGGTACGTCCCGGTGGGGGTCCTCGGGGTCGTCCTCGCCGGGTTCATCTCGGCGTTCATGGCCAATTTTGCGGCGACCCTCAACGCCGCCCCCGCATACCTTGTGAACGACATCTACAAGCGATTCTACAATCCGGGCGTCTCCGGCCGGGCGGAGGTGAACCTCTGCCGCCTCGCGTCGGTCCTCATCCTGATCGTGGGCATCGTCTTCGGCCTCCTGACGACACGCATCATCGACGTCATGATGTGGCTGGCCGGGGCCCTTGGCGGGGGCTACGTGATGCCCAATCTGCTCAAGTGGTATTGGTGGCGCTTCAACGGCTACGGCTACTTCTGGGGCATGGTGACGGGTATCCTGAGCTCCATGGTCGCCCCGCTCGTGGTCCAGCGAATCTACGGCAGCGACACCAGCGTGGTCTACTCCTTCCCGGCGATATTCATCTGCTCGACGGCCGGCTGCCTCCTGGGGACGTTCCTTACGCCTGCCGACGACGAGGGGACCCTGATGCTCTTCTACAAGACCGTGAGGCCGTGGGGAGCCTGGGGCCCGATCCGCGAGCGGGTTCTGCGGGAGAACCCGGGCTTCCGGCCCAACCGGGACTGCGCTCGCGACTGGGTGAACGTCACAGTGGGCATAGTCTGGCAGCTCTGCCTTGTCACGATGCCGATTTACCTCGTCCTGCGCAACGGGCTGGGGTTCTGGATCAGCCTGGGAATCATCATTGTCACAACTATCTTCATGAAGTTCAACTGGTATGACCGGCTGGAGAAGGAAGCCCCCGCTCCCGGGGCGGGCGCGACGGCGGCCGGCCCCTGATGCTATGAACCCGCGACGCCTTAGAACCTGTATCGTTGCCCTTGCATGCCTCGTGGTATCCGCGAGGGTCCGGGCCCTGTCACTTGAGGCGGGGGTGGCCCGCGCCGACATCACGCCGCCGAGCGGCCTGCTGCTACAGGGCTATCCGGACCCGGATTCCAAGAGGATAGCGACGGGCGTCCGCGACCCGCTCTTTGCCCGCGTGCTCGTCCTCAGGGTCGGGGAGGTCCGTCTGGCCATTGTGGACCTGGACCTGGTCGCCGTGTTCCGGCCGGCGTCACTGGCGCAGATCAGGGAGGCGACGCGGCAGGATGTCTCCAACCTGATCGTCACCGCGATCCACACGCATTCCGGGCCGCCTGTCTTCAGGTCCGACTCGTCAAAGCCGGAGCCTTGGGAGACCAGCGCCCTGGACAAGATCGCGGGCGCCGTCCACGAGGCCGCGTCGCACCTGGTGCCGGCGAAGCTCGGCGTCGGATACGGCGACTGCCAGGTGGGCCACAATCGCCTGCGCATCGAAAGGGACGGCAGCGTGACGTGGTTCGAGAAGGACTGGACGGGAACGCCCACTGCGCCGGCGGATCCCACGGTCGCCGTCCTGCGCATCGACGACATGGGCGGCCAGCCCCTCGCGGTCCTGGTCAACTACGCCTGCCATCCGGTGATCTACGCCCCCGACAACCGGCTATATTCCGCCGATTTTCCCGGGGTGATGACCGGCGTCGTGGAGAGGGCCGTCGGGGGGAAGGCGGTTTGCTTTTACCTCCAGGGAGGGGCCGGGGACATCAACCCGAACTACGCTGCGTCGACCCTTCCGCAGGGCGCGGAGGAATTCTGCCGGCGGACGGGCGAGGAATTGGGCCGGGTCGCGGCCGGCGTGGCCGTGAAGATCCAAACCGTGGAAAGCGCCGACCCGAGCCTGCAGGTCGTGGATGACACCATAACCGTAGGCCCGCGCTGGGATGCCGCGCTTTGGAAGGCGGCCGATCCCGGAAGCGCCGACAGGATCGCGAACATGACCAAGCCGGGCTACGACCTGAAGGTCACCACGGTGCTCATAGACAAGAGCATCGCGATCCTGGCGGTGCCGGGGGAGCCCTTCGTCGACTTCCAGCTCAGCTGGCGCGCGCGCTGCCCGGTGCACGACTGCCTTTTCATGGGCTACTCCGACGGCTATTTCGGATATTTTCCGACCATCCGCGCCGTCTCTTGGGGCGGATACGGGGCCTCGTTTCCGTCCACGTGGGTCGAGGTCGGCACGGGAGAGCAGCTGCTGGATCGCGGCGTTGCCAGGGTGTATGAGATGCTCGGGATGCTCAAACCCGTCGCGGAGGACCTAAGAAAATGAGCGCGCAACGTGAGAGCTCCTCCAGGGGCGCGGCGGCCCTTGCGATTCTCGCCCTGGGCGTCGCACTGGTCACCTCGCTTGCCGCCCCGAGCCTTTCCGCTGCCGAGATGCAGGCGGGCGTCGCGCAGGTCGACATCACCCCTCCTCCGGGACTTCCGATGTACGGCTTTTTCAACCGCATCACGAAGCACCAGGTCACCTCCGGGACGCTGGACCCGCTCTATGCGCGCGTGCTCGTGCTGCAGGCCGGCGAAAAGCGCCTCGCGTTGGTCACCCTGGACCTGGGGCGCACATTCAACGAGGCATGGCTCGACAGGCTGCGCCAGGCTGCGCGGACGGAAAGCGGGGTCGACGCGCTCATCGTCACGGCCTCCCACACGCATTCGGGCCCCAACATCCTCGATGTTTATCCCGGCGGGCGCCCGCCACCGTGGGAGGATGAGGCCCTGCAGAAGATCTCCGGCGCCATCCACCAGGCCACCGGGCGCCTTGAGCCCGTGCGAATCGGGACCGGATATGGAAATGCCGACATCGGGTACAACAGGCGCCGCGTGAACGCGGATGGCAGCGTGACCATGCTCTGGCAGAACCCGGAAAGAGCTCCGAACGGCCCCATGGACACCACGGTGGGGGTGATCCGCGTCGACCGCGGGGACGGGACCCCTCTCGCCATACTCGTGAACTACGCCTGCCATCCAACCACCATCGGGTCCGACAACCTCCGGTATTCCTCGGACTATGTCGGGCCCATGATTGCGACCGTCTCGTCCTCATTTGCCGGAAACCCCGTCTGCTTCTTCCTTCAGGGCGCGGCGGGCGACATAAGGGCCTATTACATCAGCAACCCCGGTGACCGGGACGCGGACAGCAAGCCCGGCTCGCCCGGATACGAGCTTGGCGCGGAGGCCGCGCGCGTCGCGAAGACCATCCAGACCCAGTCGGCGCCGGCGCCGAGCCTGGACTTCACCGATGATGTGATGAATTTTGCCTGGCGCTGGGACCCCGAGGAGTTCCGGGCCGACCTTCTCCGCAAGGATGGGCCGCAATTCTTCGAGGACCATGTGGGACTCCTGGCCTCCGCAACGCCCCCGGCCAGCCTCGCGCTGCATGTGACCACCGTGCTCATCAACAAGGAGATCGCGCTGGTCGGGATGCCGGGCGAGCCGTTCGTGGCGTTCCAGGTCGACTGGCGCAACCGGTGCCCGGTCCGCAGCAGCTTCTTCCTGGGCTATACAAACGGGTACTTCGACTATTTCCCCACGATTCTCGCCGCCTCGCAGGGCGGATACGGGGCAGCGGACTCGGACACCTACGTCGCGGTCGGGGCGGGCGAGCGCATGCTCGACCGGGCCCTGATTCGCGTCCACGAGATGCTCGGCCAGCTCGGCAAGGTGCCCCGGCTCAAACCCGACGCCCTGCCGTGGCGACCCTGACTGTCCCGCGTTGCCGACATTGACTGTGAGCCCTTTACGCATTTTGGGCCTGCTCGAGATTCTGGATCTCGGTGTGCGCGACGCGACGTCCGGAACGAATCTGCCTTGAAGTTTACCCTAACGGGATGGCGGTAATTGCTTCCGTATGCGCCAAACTGGTCTCATTATAGCCAACATTAGTCAGGCCTTGGCGGATACGGAAACCTTTGCCGGAAATCCCCTGGCCCCAAAAAAATCCAAAACATGAAAGCCTACAGAATACTCGGTCTTCTTGCCTGCTCCCTGCTGTTTGTCCGGGCGGCCCGTGCCGCTGATGATACAAAGACAATCACCGGCGAGGCTGTGTGCGCGAAGTGTGAACTAGGCCTGCAGGACAAGTGCCAGACGGTCATCCAAGTCAAGGAAGGGGACAAGACCGTCAGCTACTACCTCGCGGCCAACGACGTCGCGAAGGCCTTTCACTCCAATATCTGCAAGGCCCCGGCCGCCGACGTGACTGCGACGGGCACCGTTGCCACGGTGGATGGCAAGCAGGTCCTTACCGCCAGCGCGATCGACATCAAGAAGTAGGCCCGGGATTTCTGGCGGCATTGTCGGCTGTCCCATCAGTCAAGAAGCCTTGGCACATTTGGGTGGTAGGGGTGACATCCCTGCTCTGGAATTCCGTCGGCGCCCTGGACTTCGTCATGACCCAGACCAGGAACGAGGCGTACATGAGCAATTGCACGCCTGAACAGCGCGCTTTCTATTACGGGTTTCCCGCTTGGGTTGTGGCCGTCTGGGGAATCGCGGTGTGGGGCGGGGTATTGGGTTCGCTCGCGCTGCTATTCCGGAAGCGCCAGGCGTTCCATCTCTTCCTTGCGTCGTCCATCTGCATGGTTCTCACGTATTTTCAAAACTACGTCCTTGCCCATGGGTTCAAAGTGATGGGCGGGGCGACGGCGTTGACCTTCACCACCGTGATTTTCGTGATCGGGTTGCTGCTTCTGGTTTATGCCAGGGCGATGTGCAGGCGCGGTGTGCTGAGCTGATTCGGCACCCCGTTCCGAAAATAGGTCTATTGAGCCGCAACTCCAGCGAGGACGGTCAACGCCTAAGATAAATCGCAGCGGGTCCGTCAAAAGGCGCCTTCAAGGTCAGCACAGCACCGCCCTCGACCGGGGCCGTGGACACCGTCACACCGCGGATCACATCAAACCACTCGGCCGAGAACTTGCCTGGAGCGCCAGTGAGATTGATCGTAAAATCGCTTCGGTCGTCCGGCTGGAACACCAGGTACTCGCTGCCCGGGTCGGCCAGGCAAAATCCCGTGGAGGCGAGGTCCTCGTGGGGAGTCATGGCGGCAAGGTTCATCCGCGTGGCGTAGGCTCGTGTGTCGCCCATGGCCTTGCGTATGGCATCCCAGTAGGGATCCGGGCTTGCGCCCTCTGGGCGGTTGCGATCCTTGTCGTGGCTCGGATCCAGGTAGGGATCCATGAAAAGACACTGGCTCCCGCGAGCGAAATTCTCCCATACCCAGGCGCGCTGGGCGGAAAGCCCCTTTTCTTTCAGCGCTATCCAGAAAAAGGAGTGGTCGGTGTCGTTGATGATCACCTTGCGCCCGTCGGAGGCGGGCAGGCGCGTACCGGGTGAGATCCAGTCCGCGGGGCTGTCCATCAGGACTTTGTCGTCTCCCCCGGGGTATTGAACCGTCATGCCGACGGGATGCTGCTTCGGCTTCGTCGCCTCGTAGCTCTTCACGAAGAAAATCATGTGATATTGCCAGGCGCTGTCGGCCGGGCCGCCCGTGTCTTCGTTGCTTATCTCATACAGCACATTGTCGAGATCGTTCACGGTATCTATGACCTTCCGAACATAGCCTTCCTGAAGGGCCGTGATGTCCGCATGGGCAAGCGTGTGGACCGCCTTGCCGCCGCCGCCGTCCAGTCCATTGACATTGTTGAGGGGATTGAGCGGATGACCCCACCAAGGATCGCCGCCGTCGTTGCCCTTGCCCTCGATGCTGAACCCCTCAAAAAGCATGACCGAGACGTAGATTCCCCTGGCCCGGGCTGCGGTGACCCGGGCGCGCATGCGGTCAAAGAACGCCGGGTTGAACTTTGTCAGGTCGAACTTCGGCTTGCCGTCGTTGGCGAGGCCGGGGCCCGGGCGATTGTAGGCCACCGGATCATAGATGGTCGTGCCTTGAAGTGCGTCCCTAACCACCGGAGTCTCCCGGGCCCATAGCCGGAAGAAATTGTGGTTGTTTCGCTCCAGGAACGACAGGTAGGCGCCAAAGTCCAATGGGGGAGGCGAAGGCAATGTCGCATATGAATAATCCTGCAGATTGTCCCATGCGTGCGAGCCGGTCAGATAGATGGCCCTGCCGCTGCCGTCGGTGAAATAGCGCGGATTGGTTGGTAGCACGCGAAGCGGCCCGGTGGCGATTGCCAGATCTGTCGCGGCGACGGGTGCCTGGGAATGCGCGGCGCACGAAAAAAGAAAAGGCGCGAGGATGAAGAGGATTGTTGGGCGTTTCATTTGTGGGGTATGGCCTGAATGGGCATTTGACCGCCAGGGGTTGCCAATGGCTCCGTCTCGTCCGCAGCCGCCTTGCCGGCAGGAAACGTCGCCCGAGGCCCGCCGTCTAGAATACCGGCGCGTTGTTAACGGGGTCGTCGATCAGGGCCTTCATGCGCGGATCATCGCGCATGGGATTTCTTGGATCCCGCTTGAGTTCGTAGACGTTAAACAAGCTGACGCTCCCTGGTGTGCGTATCAGCCGGGCAAGCTCCTTTAGTGCAAGTTGCTTGTCGCCGCATTCCATCTGGATCCGGAGGTTGATGCCCGCGTAAGCTGCTCCATCTAGGGCGTCGACCGACGACGGAATTATCTCAACTGCCCGATTGCCATCACGAACAGCTTCCTCTGAGTGGCCCAGCACCATGTCCACGACCGCCTGAAATAGCCAAAGACGGGCGCTCCGCGGCTCCCGCTCCAGGCGCTTGGCGTTCTCATCGGGTATGGTTCCAAGGCGTGCAAGGGCCCCCTCCTTGTCCCCCGTCAGAAACAGGTTTTCGGCGAACAAGAGGTCCTCTTCCCAAGGCTCCAGCACGGTCCTCGCGGAGTGCGGATGGATGCGCAGCAGCCGAATGAGCTCCGCCGTGTCACCCACCGAATCCGCCCAGGCGATGCGGGCATCCATGCCCTCGGGTGAAGCCGCCTCATTCGCCGAAAGGTGCGCGAAGAAATCCTCCGCTTCCTTTGTCGATCCAGTGGCATGGAACGCGACAAGCGCGACCTGCAGGCCGATCTCGAAATGGCCGGGCTTCAATTCCGCCATTCTCCTGGTGGCGGCAGCTAGCTCGTCATAGCGCCGAGACTCAAGCAGCGTGGCTATCAGGTTGTTCAGGTAGCGTGTGTTGGCGACGTCGAGCTCAGTGGCGCGGCGCGACTGCGCGAGGGACTCGCCCCATTTTCCTTGCCGGCGCAGGATCAGCGCCAGCGAATTGCAGACGCCCGCGTCATTCGGCCGCTGTTTGGCTAGGCGCAGGTACTGTTCGCTGGCGCGGGCGTAGTCGCGATACCCGTAGTAATAATACGTCCCGAGACTGCTGATCACTTCGGGATCGTCTGGAGCCAGGCGAACCGCCTGATCAATCGCGGCTTTCGACTTCGCCATCAGGGCATCCATTCCCTCGTGGAAGTTGAATGCCTTCTCGGCGTAATAGTCAGCAAGGTCGCCCCAGGCGCGCGCAAAGGAGGGATCAAGCGCAACCGCCTGCTCCAGGAGCGCCTGCTGCTTGTCGATGTCCTCGATCCCGTCGAATGCCCTGGCCTTCAGGTACAGGTCATACGCCTCCGGGTTCTCGGTCGGCCTGCGGTCGAGCATCGCCTTCTCCTCGGGAGAAAGCGCCGCCTTCAGCTCCGCCGCGATGGCCTGCGCGAGCTCGGATTGGATGGAGAAGATGTCGGTCAGGTCGCGGTCATAGGCTTTTGCCCAGACGTGCTCGTCGGTCAGGGCGTTGATCAGCTGCCCTGTCACCCGCACCTTCGATCCAGAGCGGCGTACGCTCCCCTCTAGGATGTAGGAAACGTCGAGTTCGGAGGCAATCTGCCGGATGGGCTTCTTTGTGTCTCGGTATTGCTCGACCGAGGTGCGCGACACGACACGGAGTTCATGGACCAGCGCGAGGTTAGTCAGGATGTCCTCCTGTATGCCGTCGGTGAAGAACGCGTTGTCCTTCTCGTCGCTCATGTTGGCGAACGGAAGGACCGCTATCGACTTGTCGCCGGCCTTGGGAACCGCCGCGGCCGGCTTGGGCGCAGCCGTGACCGCCGGAGCCGCGGGAGGCTCCGCCTTGCGTGAATTGACCAGGAGCGCACCGGCCGCGATCACAACGCCGGCGCCCAGTCCCCAAGCCCAACCAGGGATTCCGGGTTTGCGCGGCGAAGCTCCGGTTGTCGCGCCGCGAGCGGCGCCAAGTATCGCCTGGTTTTCCGGAAGGGCCAACGGCCTTTCGATCAAGCGCTTGATGCGCTCGACGAACTGCGCCGTCGGCGTCCCGTCGGCGAGGCGGGTCCATTGCACCCGCATGAATTCCTCCGGCACGAGCGCTTTGGATTCCGGGGTCTGGTCGACCACTACCGGGATCAGGAACGGGATCCCCGCCGCCATGTCGTGGGTGCGCTCGATCGCCAGCTTCCATTCCCTGCGGAAATACCCCTCTCCGCGGGCCTGGGTATTGGCCGAGATGATTGCCACAAAAAGGGCGCATTCGCGGATCTGGCTCTTGATCTTTGCGTCCCAAGCGTCGCCGCCCCTGAGCTCGCTTTGGTCAAACCACACCTCGACGCCAAACCCGCGCAAGGCATCGGCGATGCGTCGCGCTGCCCCGGTGTCCTCGCGAGCGTAGCTCAGGAAAACGCCGCGTGTGGATGGTTCCTCCGGCATAAGCCGTCAATTGAATGGGGCCTAACATCGGTGCTTGCCAGTCAAAATCCGGGCGGAGAACCATTTGCAATGCTCCGTCCCCAAGTGGGCGGACCGGATCAGGGGGCGATCTCTAGCAGCTCCTGGCTTCGCATCCACTTGATGCAAAGACCGGGCCAGCTTGACGGCAGATAGCCGTTCTGGATGACGCCGAAATCGTGTTCGCCGGTTGCGAAGATGTGGAGCTCGGCGGGAATTCCGGCCCGCTTCAGCGCAAGGTAGAAGACAGCGCTGTTCTCGCTCGACGACGTCGTGTCGTCGGAGGCGTGGATAAGCATGATGGGCGGTGTATCCCGCGGGATATGCATGGCGGGCGACAGCTCGTTACTGCTCCCTCCATACCTCGCCGCGTTCAGCCAATCCGGATAGCAGAGGATCGCAAAATCCGGCCGGCTACTCTCCTCCTCGTCGATCGCATCGATGGGCTCGTAGGCCCGCTTCTCAAAGTTTGTCGCCGTTGCCGCCGAAAGGTGCGCCCCCATCGAGAAGCCGACCATCCCGATCCGCCTCGTGTTGATCCCCCATTCCGCAGCGTGCCTTCGCACGACCCGGACGGCCCGCTGGGCGTCCATCTGGGGCCCCATCGGAAGCGCTTCCTCGGGGACGTTGGGCGGCCTGGGTACGCGGTACTTTAGAATGATGCCGGTCATGCCGTTCAAGTTGAGCCACGAGGCGACCTGTTCGCCCTCCTTGTCCCAGAAGAGGTTCCAGTAGCCACCGCCCGGGCAGATGATCATGGCGGTGCCGCAGTTTCTCCCGGGGGCAGGGTACACCGTGAGCGTGGGCTTTGTTACGTTGGTGATAAGAAGGTTTCTCCCATATTGCGGCGAGTCGGCGACGATGGTCCTTTCCGCGCCGCGAGTGGGAAGGTCGCCAGGCGGCTTTCCCTGCCAGAGGTCGAGAACAAAGGGAGTGGCGGCGTTCGCAATGGAGGCGACAAGCTGGACCGCCAGCAGGAATGCGATCGATGGGGTCTTCTTCATTTTGGCTCCGTTGGCGACAGGTTCGGTGCAGTCGGATTGGGGCAACCTCCACGCCTTCCGCGCTGCGAAGGCGCCTTCTGTCCTTGCTGGCACCTAGAGCTCAAGAAGGGCGCGCCAAGTCAAGGCGCCTTGAAGCTGCGGTTGCCTCGGGGTTCCGCGGGGAAGCGGCTTGTCATCGCCTCTTGGACCGAGAATCATGGAACCCTTATGCGAAGCATCGTGGTCCTTCTGCTTCTCGCCCAGCCACTGGTGGGTGCGGAAATGGCGCCAATGACACCGGTGCCCTACAAGGTTGTCCCGGCGATGCCCGACGTCTTGCAGCCCCTCGATCCCTCCGCAGTGAGGATTGAAGGCTGGCTCGGGGCGCGGATCGATGCGAACGTGCGCGGGCGCCTTGAGGTTGTGGACACCGTTCCGCTTCTGGCCGGCTACATCAAGAAGCCGGGTGAGCAATCCTACGTCGGCGAGCACGTGGGCAAATGGCTGCATGCCGCGACCCTCGCCTGGGCATATACGGGCGACGAGGCGCTCAGGCACAAGCTCGATGATGTCGCGTCACAGCTTGTCGCGGCGCAGGAGCCCGACGGCTACCTGGGCACGTACATCCCGGCCGAGCGCTTCGGCCTCTATCCGGACGCCGACTGGGACGTGTGGTCCCACAAGTACAGCATCATCGGGCTCCTGACCTACTATCGCTATACCGGCAACCAGCCCGCGCTCGAGGGCGCCCGCCGGGCGGCCGACTTGCTGATCGCCACTTTCCCGGCAAAGAAGAGCATCCTCGCGGCGGGAACCCATGTCGGAATGGCCGCGACCAGCGTTCTCGAGCCGATCGTGGAACTGTACAGTGTCACGGGCGACGAGCGCTACCTTGCATTCGCCCGCTACATCGTGAGCGCCTACGACGAGCCGGGCGGACCCGCGATCGTCAAGACCCTCCTCACCGCAAAGCAGGTGAGCAAGACCGCAAACAGGAAGGCCTACGAGATGCTTTCGAACCTGGTCGGCATCTGCGAGCTCGCCCGCGTCACCGGTGACGTGCGCCTGCTGACCGCAGTCACGAACGCGTGGACGGACATCGTTCAGAACAGGCTCTATCTCACCGGCAGTTCAAGCAACTACGAGAAATTCGGGGCGGACCACGAGCTGCCCAACGGCGAGGATGCGCACGTTGGCGAGACGTGCGTGACGACGACATGGATCCAGCTGAACCTGCAGCTGCTGCGCCTCACGGGCAACGTGGCATATGCGGACGAGATCGAGCGATCCCTTTACAACCACCTGACGGCCGCCCAGAACCCGCGGGGCGACGACTGGTGCTACTACACCGCGCTGGAGGGACTGAAGCACTACGACAAGGGCATCACGTGCTGCCACTCGAGCGGCCCGCGGGCCCTGGCCCTGGCGCCAATGGCCGCCTACCTGTGGGCCCCCGGCACCCTATATGTGAGCACATTCGAGCCCTCAAGCGCGCGGTTCCAGGTGGGCGGTGACCCTGTGGAAATCGTGCAGCAGAGCGGGTTTCCCACGGAGGGCCGGTCAACCCTCGTCGTCAGAACTGGAAAGCCCGTGAGCTTCGCGCTGAAGGTCCGCGTGCCCCAATGGGCGGCGCCATTCCGGGCCGGCGATGTCCTCAGCAACGGTGGATGGGCCTCGCTTCCGGCCCAGACGTGGCATGACGGAGACAAGGTCGACCTGTCATTCTCCCTGCGTGGACGCGTGATTCGAGGCGAATACACAAACTTTGGCCGGGTGGCGCTGGCGTGGGGCCCCTTTGTCCTCGCGGTGGACTCCGCCAGCAATCCCAAGGTTGAGTCCATTCCCGCGCTGCGCCTTGCGCCTGGTGCCGAGCCGGTTCTCATGGCCTCCGCGGGCGGATTGCTTTTTAGAACGAAGGTGCGAGGGCCGTGGGACGATGCCCCGGTCGATGTAGCGCTGGTCCCGTTCGCTGACGCAGGCGCCTCCGGTGGCGAGTATCGCATCTGGCTGCGCAGGGGGATTTGACGGGGCTCTTGTCGCAGGGCGTTGAGTGATGTGGGAGAATTAAAGCCGGAGAACGCTTGTTTCCCTTGGGGTCATTATTTTCCCCAGATTGTCACTTCGTTGCCATCCGGATCGTGAAAGTGCGCAAACTGCCCGAACTGATCGCCCTCAGTCGATTCGGGCGAGAGTCCCTTGGCCTTCAGGGATGCCAAGCTCCCCTCGAAATCTTCAACGCGAAATACGACGGAGACGCTCGCGGACGATTTCTTCGGCGCATCCGCCTTTTTGGGATGGATGCCAAAGGCCAGCGTCCCGGCGGCAGTGTCGATCTTGGCGTAATATCCCTCTTTGAATTCCTTGGTCTCGATTCCCAACCGGGCATACCATTCTGCCAGAACCTTGGCATCCTGGCTCGGGTTAATCGAGATTGCGCCAACATAAAGGATTTTCACCGGCGGGGATTCGGCGAACGCCGACACCGAGAGACAGATCAGCGGGATCAGAAGGGAGAGTTTTGACATGAGCGTGGGCGGAATCTTCATCATAAATTTCAAATTAAGGTTTCATCGCGGCGAATCTCCGAATTGGCAAGCATAGCTCCAATTCAAAATGCGACCAATCCGTCGCGTTTTCCTTGTCCAGGAAGATCTCCAGTGCGGGCGCGTGCTCGGGCTCGAAGGCGCTGTTAATCAGCCAACTCCGGATTAGGTAGTCCCACGCCGTCGCGACCCTGCGGATATCGCCGAAAACCTTTATGGCTGCATAGCGCATGGCTGGCAGTGTTAACCTCGACATCCCCTCCATGCACTCAAATGGAGAGGACGACGCCAGGCAGACCTCGTAACGATAAAGCCGTTTCGGCGTCACGTCCGGATCGTCCAACGTCATGCCGAAAAGGACACCTCGCGAAAAGATATTCTGGGATTTGGCCCATGCGATCATCGTCTTGCAGGCGGCCAGCACCCGATCCATTTCGAAGGCATCGACGACCCGAATATAGGCAACGTTCCTTTGGGGAAGGTCGATCAACCTTACCGGGAAAGCCGCTTTCTTTTCCGCCGCGCTCATGGGGAGAACATACTCCTGTCCCGTGTAGATTGCTTTGCGTATCTTGCGCTTTTTGATTTCGCCGTTTTTTCGGAACTGGCTGGGCGACGTGTCGTAGCCGGAGCGGAAGGCGCGTGAAAACGTGGCCGATGATGAAAAGCCGCACTCCAGGGCGACATCGGTCAAGCTTTGTTGGGAAAAACGCAGCAACCGGGCGGCCTTTTCGAGACGAAGCCGATTCGTGAATTGATTCACCGTTTCGCCCGCGACCGCGCCAAAGATCCGATGGAAGTGAAACTCCGAGAAGCAGGCCACCTTGGCCAGTTCCTTGAGTTTCACCTGACGATCCAGATTCGCGCGAAGGTAGTCGATGACTCGATCGATTCTTCGAGTATATTCGCTGTTGGCCCGGGCCTTTTGGCTTCGCACAGGTGCTCGTGACATTGGGTTTGGGGCAAACGCTGCCCGTGGGGCAGTGTTGCGAGGCGCAGCGCGGGTTTGAAGCCGATTCGACCGGAAGGTGAGGCGGTGAAACCAGCATGATGATTCTCGCAGAGGCCCTTACCGCAGTTGATCCCATACCGTGCCCGGATTACACTCCTCCAGCCGGGCGCTCTCTCGGGAAATCGAACCCCGGTCGCCACACTCAGTTTTCGAAATGGGCGATTCGATTGGCCAACGAATGGCCAATTCGGCGCTAGGTGTACTCAAGGTAAGGATGACGGTCCAGCAATGCCATCAGGGCGGCGGCGACGGCCGTGAGTGCGGCGACGACGAGGAAGGGAACCTCGTAGCCGCCGGAGGCCTCGCGAAGCCGGCTGATGGCAAACGGGCCAATTCCGTTCCCGATCGCTATTCCCACCGCAAAGAGGGTCGCAATTTCCCCGTATGCTCGCATGCCGAAATAGCGCGCGGTAAGGTAGCTCAAGGCGTCGGTTTCGGAGCCCAGGGCCAAGCCAGTCACGATGATGCATGCGGACGAAAACCTGACGCCGAAGACTGCCAGGGCCGCGGCCGCGAGGGCCGCGAGGAAATAAACCGCCGCGCAAACGGGTGGGGCGCGGAAGCGGTCGAAAACAAAGCCCGAGGCGAGTCTGCCCAGCAGCGACGACACGCCGAAGAGGCCCAAATGAGCCGCAGCGTCGGCGCGAGTGAACTTCTGGTCGGTAAGAAAAGGGACCAGGGAAATCATGATCCCATTGGTCAGGAGCGACATGAGGAGATATGTCACGGCTTGGTACCAAAAGACGGGAGTCCGCAATGCCTGCTTGAGCGTGAGGCCCGTCTTGGGCGAAGTATCCGGGGCACCCGGGTGCCGCTCGAAGAGAAGAAAATAGACAAGCGGGAAAGCCGCCAGCACCAGTAGCGCAAGAAGGAGGAATCCCGCGCGCCAGCCCATGCGGTCGACAACCGGTTGCAGCAGGCGCGGGCCGAAAATCGACGCGAGGGCTATGCCGGATCCCATGAACCCCAGTGCGCGTCCGCGTCCCCTTCTGAACCAGCCGTTGACCGTTTTGCTGTAGAGGGTGACTATGGTGCCGCCGCCCAAGACCGACGTGGCGACCGCGCCGAGGTAAAGCATCCTTATATCACCCGCGAGCAGGCTCATGCTCGCGATCGCCGCGGAAAACAGCGGGATGGAGATCAGCGCAATGGATCGCGTGCCAAAGCGGTCGATCAGGAATCCGACCGCTGGGGTGATGCACGCGAGTGCGCCCATCTGCCAGACGCTCCAAAGGCTGATTGCGGAACGCGACCATCCGAATTCACGCGAAAGGGGGTCGGTGAACAGGCCTATGGCATAGTTCGGCAGGCCGGTGACACACAGGCTGACGCCGACCATCGAGGCGAACAGGACCTTCCAGCTCCGCCTGAACTCCGGCATCGCGGCGCCGTCCAGGCTCGGGGGGCCGGCACTAGATGGCCTCATAGCGCACCTTCACGACCTCGCCCATCTCGGATGCCCGCTTGATCGCCTCATAGAGCACCATCGTCTTGTAGCTTTCATAGATCTCCGAGCGCGTGGTGCGGCGCCCCTCCCTGAGGGCTGCTACGAAGTCCTCGATCTCCGCCAGGTGCCCCGTCTCCCGCCCGCTGTCGCCGAGCGACGTGAACGTCGGCGGCTCCCGCCACTCGGAGGGCTGGTTCCTCTCGGTGATGCGCCATGACGACGAGTTGTGCACCGTCATGAAGCAGCCGTCGCGCGCGCTGATCTCGACCTCCTCGGTCGGGATGGCGAACGAGCGCCCGTCGTTCGTGTTGAGCGTCCCGACGGCACCGTTGGCGAAACGCAGCGAGACCGCGTAGGCGTGATGTTCCTTCGTGAATGCGAACACCGACTCGACGTCGCCGAACAGGTAGAGGATCAGATCGATGACATGGATGCTGAAGTCAGACAGCAGCGTGCGCGGGGGTTTGTTGTCGTAGTAGGCGGAGCAGTAGTCGAACGAGAGCGACAGCAGGTCCGACGCCGGTCGCTGGTCGATCCACTGCTTCGCCCGCACGTAGGCCTGGGAGTAGCGCTTCTTGAACGCGGTTGTGCAAAGAAGGCCTGCCTTCCTCGCCACCCGGGCCACATCCAGCGCGTCCGCACTGCAAAGCGCGGGCGGCTTCTCGGTGTAGACCGGATATCCGAGGTTGAGGGCCAGCTTTGCGAGGGTCGCATGGGCTGCCGGTCCAACGCAGATGACGACGCCGTCTGGCTTCTGTTCGCCGAGCATGCTCGCAACATCGTTGTACGGCGTGCCCCCGAAACGGCGGGCGTTCCTCTCGGCCTTTTCGGTCTCGAGGTCGCATATGCCGACGATCTGGGCGCCCGCGGCGCCAATGTAGGGATAGATTCGTTCCGTGGAGAGACGGCCGGCTCCGACGATGCAAAGCCGGGGATCTGGATTGGGGCGGTTCATAAATGAGAGAAATGCCGGGTCGCGCCTGCGCCGAGCTCAAGCTTCCAAATAGAGCTTCTCCAGATGCTCGACGGCCCGCTTTACGCCCTCGATGGTCTCCTGGGGCGCGGTCTCGCGAGTTGAAAGCTCCAGCTCCACCACGATGTTGCCGTCAAAGCCCGACGTCCTCACCCGCTGCATCAGGCCGCGGAAGTCGACGTCTCCGGTCCCGTAGAACACCGAGCGGCCGTCCCGGATATCATTGACGTGAATCAGGGCAATGCGGCCCTCCATCAACGCCCAACCCTGCCTCCAATCGACTCCTGTTCGCTGGAACTGACCGACCTCGAGGAGTGCCTTCATCCTTGGATCATGGTTCAGGCCCAGAAGCACCTCCCGGTAATCGTCCGGTGTGTCGATTGGGCCGCCATGGTAGTTCTGCAGGACCGGCGTAAGCGCGAGAGACTCCGCCGCCAGCGCGTCGAGAAATCTGCGGCCAACGCTCCCATACAGAGCGCGGTTGGCCGCCTTAAACAGCACCACTTTGGCCCCGAGGCCGACGGCATACCGGGCCGCGACCATAAGGTCGCCCAGCTGGGCATCGGATTCGCTTGTGGCCGTTGGAAGGTGAAATGACGAGAACCGAAGCCCCATCGACTCCGCCAGTCGCCTGGGCGTCGCGGGATCGTCCCTCCAGTCGAGCCTCGAAGTCGCCCATTCGGTGAAACCCTCAAACTGTGAGAATCCCATGCCGCTGCACGCCTCGAGCACCGGCTCAAGCGCCATATGCGGGAAGAAGGCCGGCGTGGACACCAATCGGTCGCGGAGCGAGCGGGATAGGAGCGTGGCCTCGGGCACGCCCTACCAAAGCATGCGGCGGGCCGGACGGCTATTCAATCTTCTCCCAGGTCAGGATTCCGATGCATGGCCTGCCGTCGATCGCGCTCGGCTGAACGTTGGTCGTGATGTAGAGCATTCGCCCCTCCAGCCTGACATTTCTGACCTGGTCCGTCCCGGTCCAGTTGTTGTTCCAGGAGACGTCGACGTGGTGGGTCACCACCCGCCCGTCGAAAGAAAACGTCCCGGCATACGCTAGCAGCGTCCGAAAAAGCGCCGCCCTGTCAGCGTCGCCCAGCTTGGCCAAGTCCGTCGGTTTCGGGCGCTGCTCCGCAACCTCGATCGCGCTCATGCGGCCGTCCCGCGAATAGGAGAGAAACCCCTGCGGGTGTTTGCCGAAGTTGTCCGTCTTAGCGCCGGTCTCGACGTCCTGCCGGACGTCGCTCACTAGACGCCATGTTCCATAGAGCTGCTCTTTTTCGGTGGCCAATTCGCTTGTGTGTTCCTGAAGCGGTCGAGTAGACGCAAACTCTCTATAGGGGAGTTTCGGACTTCAAGCCCCGTTTCGAAAGGACCCGCGGGTCTCGCCGATTCACCCGCCAAACTTGCGGCGTTGGAGGGGGCAGAAATGCAGATAAGCCTATGGAACCGTTGGCGGGAGGCGCCCGTCTAATGGCTATGCGTAAATGGGCGAAAATCTTCCTGCATGCGGCGAGGGCCTGGAACAACGACAACGTCTTCAAGCATTCCGCGGCGGTCAGTTTTTGCGCCCTTTTCTCCCTTGCACCCATCACGATCATCGCGGTCACCCTGGCCGGTGTTTTCCTGGGCAAGGAGGCCGCGGGAAACCAGCTTGAGAAACAGATCACCGCCCTGATGGGGCCGGCCAGCGCGGAAATGATCACGGCGGTGGCGAAAGCCAGCCAGGCGGAACACGACAGCGTTTTCGCCACGGTCGTCGGAGTCGTGCTAGTGCTCGTGGGCGCGACCACGGTGTTCAGCCAGCTTCAAGGGTCCCTGAATGACATTTGGGGGGTCCGCACGAGGCCCAGCAAGAGCGGCTGGGTTGTGCTTGTGGGGCACCGGTTGATATCCTTTGCCATGGTGCTGACGATCGGGTTCCTGCTGCTGGTGTCGCTATTGCTTACCACCCTTCTGAGCGGCGCACTCGGGCACTTCGGCCAAGGGATGGTTGGGTCGACCGTCTTGAGGATAGCGGATGGCGGGGTCAGCCTGGTGGTGATCACCGGACTTTTTGCGCTGTTGTTCAAGGTCATGCCCGACGTCGAGATGCGCTGGCGCGACGCGGGGCTCGGGGCGGTCTTGACAGCGGTCCTTTTCACCGTCGGGCATTACCTCATCGCGCTGTACCTCGCCCATTCGACGGTCGCCTCCGTCTACGGAACCGCGGGCTCTCTCGTCGCGGTGCTGATCTGGGTATACTATTCGTGCGCCATACTATTCTTCGGGGTGGAATTCACGCGCGCCTACCGACAGGAGCACCATCTGAATTTAAAACCCAAGGTCACGGCGGTGGGCGTGCGGCAGGAGATCATCGCCCAGCATGCAAGAAGCGTCCGCAGCTGAGGCCGGGGGGCGGATTCCCGTTTCCGAGAGCCGAGACGGGAAAACGGCGGAAACAAATGAGGGGCCTGAAACGCGGGATCACGCAAAATGCCTTCTGTGAGTCGAGAAAGAGTTGGCCAAATGGGTGCAAGCCATTGGCTCACCGACGATCATACGGGCTGTTTACACTATCTTGTTATAAACACATGAGCTGGCGTCCCCACGGGGATACGATCCTTTGCGCCCGACAGCACGGCCGGGTTCGGCGTTACCGTCGCCATATCCAGTGCGTCCACGATGGATGAGGCGCAGGATTACATCTAAGGGCGCGGGATCAGGTACGTCGTACTTCCCTTGTGGGATCCCTTCTTCGACAATTTTGCCAGGCCCTACTTGGCGGCGCAGTATTCGAGCCGGCCAAATCTTTTCGCAGGCGAGCTGCGCCGCTTCCACCTTCCATTATGGCTGCGACCGGTGCCCTATCAAGCGCCGGTGAGCGCTGGGAATGCGGGACCATCGGTCCTGGTCTTTGAGGTGGTTGCCGAGCAGAGCCCAGCGGCTGCCGCGAGCCGCCTGGCGGAGTATCTGGTCGAGATAGGGGACCCCGACGAGGCGGCCGCCGTCGGCGACGGGCTGCGGAAGTATCCTGCAGACGTCGGCGCCCTTGCCGCGCGGGCGCAGGTGCAGGCCGCGCGGGGCGGCGCTGCTGCCGCGACCGGGACCGTGGACGCGCTTGCGGCCCGCCTTTGGGGCGGCGGCGAGCGCTACCTTCCTTGGGACAGGCCGTCAGCGTGGCCATTGTCATGGCTCAGGCGGGGCGGATCGAGTTGTCGCGCGATCAGGCGCGCCGCTGCCTGGCGGAGGTCAACGAGGCCAGGCTTAGGTCGCTCACCACGGGCTCGCTGTTTGACCTCCTAATGCTGGGCCACTCCTTCCGCCTTGAGATCGCCGATCCGCGGCTCCGCGACCTCGCGGTCGGCTTGCTGCCCGGCGACCTGCGCAGCCAGCTCTAGTCCGGCTTCTAGCCTAGCGCGATTTGTCGCCGCTGACCACGTTTTCCAGTGTGACCTGGAAGATCAGGGGCGTGCCGCGAACCACGCCCGGCGGCCACTTGCCGGCGCCAAAGGACAATGCCGGCGGCAGGACGAACAATGCCTGGGCGCCGACGTTCATCATCTGGATGCCCTCCTTGAAGCCGGGGAAAGTATCCGCCAACTTGATATGCGCCTTTTGGTCGCTAAGCTGCGGCAGCACGGTCGTGCCGTCGAAAGCCCTTGCGGTGAAGCTGACGACGACCGTGTCATCCGGTCCGGGCCTCATACCGGACTCGCCGGGCTGGATCGCATAGCACAAACCGCTGTCCGCGCGTTTCAACTTTAGGCGCTTGCAAATGTCCTTCAGGTAGCTCTCGAGCCGTCCCGGCCTTACGAATTCCTGCTCAGTTTCACGCGCCTCGATCTCCGCCTTGCGCTGATTTATCATTTCGCTGATCTGTCGTGCGGCGTCCGTCAGTGGAACTGGCTGCCCCGCAAACGCTGAACGGATTCCGTCGATGAAGGTCGATATTTGCGCCTCGCTCCACCCCATTTCATTGAGGTGAGTGGACATCACCAAGTCGGAACCGACCTCCGAAAACGCCTCCAATGGGGGACTGAATGGAGGCGTCACTACGGGCGTTTTGGGTGATTGGGTTGGGTCGGACGAAACCGAACTCGGCGGCTGCGGCTGCGCGGAGCAAACCCTAGAAGCGAACAGCAGCAAAATGGCCGTCCCGAGTGCGATCCTTGGTCGTGAAAGCGTCATCAAGCCGTTCCTGGTCGATCGGCTACTGACCTATGTCACACTCGATGCTGGCCATTTGAAGCTCTTGAGTTCGACCAGCGTCGGGGCGCCGCCTTCGCGAATATGGTAGAACCGATTGATCTCCATTCCCTTGAATACCTGTATCGTTCCTGAAATCGGCCAGAATACCTCAACGCGCGCGACGGTTCGGGCTCGGCCGAGTCCGATCTCTTGCCTCATCGGTGCGGCACCGAAGCTTCCGCCAGGACCGACGGTCCGATGAATCGCTCGCTCGCCGTCATCCGTCGGGACGACGACCTTTATCCGCGCCCCGACTGCGGCCCGGTTTGTTGTCACGCCCTCGAGCTTCAGCTTGAGCCAGTTGTTCCCATGGCCCGGATTTGCGAAGAGCTGGTGATGGTAGCTGTCCCCCTCGAAGGCACCGCCAACGACGGAATAGATGTCCTGGGTGCCATTGTTGTTAATATCGCCGAAGGCGATTGCATGCCCCTTCTGCAACTGGCCGAAGCCGCCGGATGTGGTGACGTCCTGGAACCGTTTTCCTTCGTCGTTGTGAAACATCCGATTGGGGATCAGTACGGCCAGATCCGGAGCGCCGGTGCCCAAGTAGAAGTCCAGCCAGCCATCGTTGTCCAAGTCACCGAAGTTACTGCCCATTGTGAGGAGCAGCTTGTGGACGCCGCATTCCTTGCTGACATCGGTGAAGGTGCCATCGCCGTTGTTGCGATAGAGCCTGGCGCGCTCCGCTGCGCTGGGTCGGCCGAGATAGTCCGCCGCGACATCGCCCACGTCGTTGGTCGAGTATCCCGAGACAAATATGTCCGGCCATCCGTCGTTGTTGTAATCGAAAAACCAGCAGGGAAAGCTGACTTCCGGCTCCGTAATGCCGGCGGCCTCGGCCACGTCTGTGAAGCGCCACGGGGCGCGCGAAGACTTGTCGGGGCCCGCAGGGCCGTCGTTGCGAAACAGCATGGGCGGCCCGTCTAGACGGGATATGAACAGGTCCGGGCGCCCGTCGTTGTTGAAGTCGCCGCTTACGACCCCTTTGACGAATCCCACAACGGCCAAGCCGTGTTCCGCCGCGCACTCGGTGAAGGTGCCGTCGCCGTTGTTCCGGAAGAGCTCGCATGTATTCGAGTCCCCGCGCCCGGTCTCGTTTCCAATGAACAGGTCGAGCCAGCCGTCGCCGTTGTAGTCAAACCAGACCGCCGTCTGCGTCGGATGTAGACTCATGAGGCCTGCTTCCTCGGTCACGTCGGTGAATGTGCCGTCTCCATTGTTGCGAAGCAGCGAACACGGGTAGTGGCCCTGGGCGGCAAGCCATGCTCCGCGCAGCACAAGCACATCCATGAGGCCGTCGTTGTTGTAGTCACAGGAAACAAGGTTGAGCCCGCCGACCTCGCCCACGAGTCCCGCCTCCTCGGTGCGCTCCGTGAAGGTTCCGTTTCCGTTGTTGTGAAAAAACCGCAACTGGTCGTTGACGCCCGATGATGAAACCATCAGGTCGAGGAATCCGTCGTTGTCAAAATCCTCGAGGACCAAGCCGCCCGCCAGCCCGCTAATGTCCAGCCCGACGCTGGGGGCGACGTCGCTGAAATGCTTGATGTCGTATTCGGATGCAAAGAGGTTCGGATCGAACAACCACTTTGCAGGAACCTTGTCGGGATATTCGCCGAGGGTCATGTAGGCAATGTTCAGCAACCAGCGTGCCTTGAGGTCCGATGGATAGTGTTCAAGCAGCTCCGACAGCACCTCGACAGCATTCTGCGAACCGCGCCTGATCGAGTGAACGCCCAGCCCCCGAATCGGAAAAATGCATGAATCCGCATTGTGATTGGTGCTGCAGTTTTCCAGCTCGCCGGTACGCATGTGGCAGAGCGCCTTGAACGAAAGGTCCGCGTACCGCATCTTATCGTCCATCGGGATGCCATTTTCTTGTAGCACGCGTTCCATTGAATCGTTCGCCTTGAGTGCTCCCAAGGGATCGCCCGCTCGCAGCAATTCGTGGCCGATCTTAGCCAAGATCGTGACCCTCTCTCGCGGATCGGTGGCCTGCGCCAGAGAGTTCCGCAGCAACGTCGCCCGCTCGGAATTGCGCCACCCATTTTGCATTGGATCCGCGTCCCGAGTTATCCGCCGAAGCAGGGCAGCCATGCGACGGGTGCTCTCAGGCTGGCCCGAGGCAGGATCGGCTGGTGATGAGATCCCGGCAAGCAGGTGAAAGGGCCACATCCCGGCCGAGGCTAGCGCAAGTGATCCCCGAATGGCGGACCGAACGAATGCGCGGCGGCAGAGGCCCGCTTCCCGCGCGCCATCGGAGCCCGAATTGAAGTTTGGGAAGCTCACACGATTACCATTATACAACGCTCGCGCTTGGCGAAAGCTCCTTCTAGGGGTTGGCTCGTTCGAGCCCGCAGTGTCGGATGGATCGGCAATTATTCTCGAGGCAATGAACACTCGCCACGACGTGACGCCGTTCCGCTTTTCGAAGCGGCGGATGACAAACTTTGCGTGATTTGTGCTGAGGTTGCCACGTCAACTTGGCAAGCTAGCTTCGTGGTTTCCCTAAGTGTATTATTAAACGCAGCGTCGTAAGTAATTGAACATGCTATCAGACCGAGCAGAGCTTGCGAAGGGTGGAATTGGGGCGCGCCCAAGTCGCGAACTGCCTGTCGACGAGTTGGGTGAGCTCAGCGAGAGTCGGAAAGTAGCGATTGTGGAGCCAGAGTTTGCGGAGAAGTTTCCATACCCGCTCGATGGGGTTGAGGTTCGGGCTGTAGGGAGGGAGGAAAAGCAGGATGAAGCCGGGCTCCTGAAGGCGGCGCCATTCGGCGTGAAGAGTGGCATGGTGATACCGAGCGTTGTCGATGATGACGATGGCGCGGCGGCCGCGGCGTCGGCTCCTGCGCCGCAACTTGCGAAGGAAGGACCAGGAGGTTTTGGCATCGAAGCGCCCCCCCGGTTTGGAAGCGAACAGTCGTCCGTCTCGGATCCGGACGGCCCCAAAATAGCTGATAAGTTTGCGGGTCGGCGCATGACGGCAAACCGGGTCCCGGATTTCCGGTGGAACCCACATGCGGCACCGGCTGCCGTGCTGCTGGAAATGGACTTCGTCCAGCGCCCAGAGATCGACTCTAGGGTCGACGGCGAGTCGACGGAGTTTTTTTTACCGCCGCCTGAAGGAGCGGGTCGGCTTGGGCAATCTGCGGGCGCGGTTTGCGCAGCCGGAAACCCAATTGGCGAAAGAGCCGTTGGCACTGGCGCACCTTCAGGGTCACCCCGAACTGCTTCTGCACGAAAGCCGACAATAAGGGCCCGTCCCACAGCTGCGCCGGAGGCCCGTAATCGACTGGAGACCGCCGTAGCGCTGTCTCGACCTTCGCCATATCCTTTGGGTCCAGTCGCTTGGGCCGGCCCGTTCGCTCGCCCTCGTTCAAGGCGCCGAATCCCCGCCGCTCGAAACGGCGCACCCAGTTTACCACCGTTCCAGGAGAATCGCCCAAGGCCCTCGCCGCTTCCCGGCAACTCATCCCCTCGGCTACTAGCAACACCCCGTGCAACCGGTGATCGTACCGGGCATCGGGGCTGCGACGTATCTCGTCCTGCAAAGCCAGGATCATCTCTTCCCGATCGGATATCGTCAGTGCCTTCATGTGCCACCAACATGGAGAGGTCTCCGGTCATGTGCAATTACTTAAGACGCTGTGGTTAGAAACACCTGAGCTGGCGTCCCCACGGGGATTCGAACCTTGACGACGCTTGAAGCTAAGTCGCTCGGCTGACGCGAACTTATTGAGGATTGGTTTCCTAGAACTGGAAGCAAGATGCAGAAACGTGTGCTGATGTGAAGGCGGAAACAGGATTTTCGACAACCTTTTGGCAACCTGCGATGAGAGTATTTCAGATGCCGCTTGGAAGAACCAATGGGCCTTTTGCGGGCTCATTCATTCTTTTTGGGCGCTCTCTTCATGGCTTCAATTCTCAGGGCGGGGCTGGCGAAGGTGGGCAATCACAGGTCTTCAGGTTGCGCGATTCAGGAGTAATCCCATCGACACGACATCTTGTTGAATTTGCCGGCGCAGGAGGCGTATATCGCCGGATTCGCCGGACGTCACCGGTCCATGAACGAAGTGGGCGGCGCGAACGGGAGCCGCAGCATCCTCGTTTCCAAAATGCTGGCGAAGGCAGGCGGCAGCATCCTGAAATGCGAGATTGCCGGCGGCCCCTTCGACGTGAAATGCGGCGACCGCGGCGTCGGTGCCTCCGTCATAGTGGAGCAAGGTATAGAGCAAATCGAACGCATCCTTTGGTGCCTGCCGGCTCGCGAAGGCGCGCAGCTTCATCACCAAGAACGGTCCGACCTCGCAAACGCGGATCGGGAGGCTTTGTTCTGCGCCGAAAAGGTCCTTACCATTTACCACGAGCGTGCGTGCGGTCGTGAGCGCGCGGTCTATTCCCGGCAGAATGTTGGCGGGGACATCGTCCACAACGACGACGCCCTTCGTTCCTGGAGGTCGTTCGACGAGGAAATCCAAGTAGATGGTGTGGTTTCCCACCACGCGCTCGAAGCGGCTTTCGAATTTCTTACTGGGGCGAAATCCCTGACCCTGAAGGTCGGCGCTCAGGCTGCCGTATTGGCCGGAAGAAGCGCCCAGCGCAATACCGATGTCCACATCCAATGTAGCCGGGCGGGGCAGTTGCGTGCCCAAGTCGGGATCACGGCAGATAAAGTGAGGCACCAGGCCGCCAACCACGACCAGTTCCTCAGAGTAACGCTGAATTCCGGCCCACACCGTTACGAGCGCCGGGATGGAAAGGGCGATGCCCTTCGGATCATATTCTGCGTACGAGGCAAATTTCATGGACGACAGAATCCCTCCCACTCCCGCAGCGCTTGGGCTTGGTCCGGGCCGCGTAAGCCGGTATTAAGTAAATCGATGTAGATTTGAGCGTCTGTCGCGAGTGGTAGCGTCTCGACGGTTTGTCTTTCCAGAAACACGCCCTCGTCCGTGGGGATGTAAAACCACACCCGACCGGCATCGCTCACGGGACGCAACCCAAGTTTCTCAAGCACGTCCAAACCCGGAAGGCGGGAGACATAAATAGAAACGACGGGGGGCTCCGTGAAGGGATGCCGCAGCCAAGCCGCGGTCCATTGGGTGAAGGCGAACAGGGGTGCATCGGGTGAATGGACAAGGGCATTGCGCAGGGAACGGGCAAGATTCAACGGTTCGGCACTCAACCCCGTGTAGCGGTGCGTGCTGACTCGCCTTGAAAAATCGTCGGCTTCCGCCCACGCGTCCAAAAGGGCCGAAGTTGTCGTCACATAAAAACGGCGGGCATCCACTTTTTTAAGCAGTCCTTGCCGTAGGAGATGGGTCGCAATTCTAGAAACGAGGCCGGAGCTGGCCCCACTCCGCTTCACCAGTTCGGCTTGGGTCCAATGGCGCTGAGGATCGGTGAGAAGCGTGCGCACGATCCGGACGCTTTTTCCTACAAAGATGTTTCGAGGTTCAAGTTCGAAGCGAAAATCGCGGCCCGGTATAGCACTTCGGTCGATCAGTAGACCAGGCCCTCGAAGATAGAGGCGACCGTTAAGATCGGCGGCACTCAAACGCTCTTTTTTGCAGGCTTCCACGAGGGCCGGTGTCAACCGGGGCACGACGAGAAGGTTTGCTGGTTTGGAAGTAGCTGCCAAACGCACGATTTCCTCGCTAGCGGGGGCTATCGAGTATTGGGGCTTAAAGTGATGCTTTCGTCCGTCGATGGTAAGGCTTAGCTCCGATGATCTACTTTCCCCAGCTAGGGTATGCCTGTCCCAAGAAATTTCACGTTCTTGGTCAATGAGTTGCGCAAATTGTTGCACCAACTCTGATTGGTAGCGGATGGGAGTCTTCTTACTGAAAATCATGTTTCTATTTGTCAGTAAGAATAGGTTTGTGAGTGGGAAATGCAAATGTTTTTACTGACAGATAATTTCTTACCGACAAATGAAAAAGCGCACTCCGGTAAGAATACATTATCCTTCTGCGCTGAAGACCGCCCTCTGGGGGCATTCCGGTCTTAGAGCAATTGCGGCCATTCCCTTATGCCGTGAACGGGCACGAATGCGTGGTTCAGCTAGCTGGCTACGCCCGCCGCACCAAACCTGCCTGCCTCCTTCCACCGGCGCCGCAAGAATCAACCCGGAAAGCCACCGTATGGAAACACCGATTCCCCGCAATGCCGGACCTAATCCGGTTCGAAACGCGGAATCGCTTCGCACGAGCAGAATCGAGGCGTTGCGCAGGGAGATAGACGAACTTGGTGCTCAAAAGGCCGCCAAGGAACAAGAGATCCGTCATCTCAAAGCGGCGCCATCGTCATTGCTCGACAAAATTACGCACGAAAGCGGCCATTCGGTATTGGAAGCGCCACCATGTCCCGAGCTGGCGTCCCCACGGGGATTCGAACCCCGGTTCTCAGATACGATTGGCGATTTCCCAATTGCTCGGCGCGAATCGGAAGTACAGCTCTGCAGGTCGGCGGCTCGCTTTTAATGGGACGCTGTAAAACCTTTAAATGGACGTCATCCCTAGGAGTCGCTGGCTCGATGCAAACGCGAACGTCGGCGCCGGGGCAGCTAAGAAATTGACAGAAGTTAGAATGTAATACAGCTGTAGTGCATGGCGACTTCGACAAAACCGACTTCGATCAGACTTACCGATGCCGAAAAACGCTGGATTGGTGTCGCAGCAAGAAAGCGCGGGATAAGCCCGGCTGCCTACATTAAGCGAGCCGCTTTGGAAGGTGTGGGCCAGTCGGATGATGCTAAACTTCTTCGCCTAGAGAGCCTGGCCGCTGGCCTTTTGGCTGCTGTCGAGGACGAGAGAGATTATCGAACTGCCTCCTCGCGTTGGGAGAGCCACGAGAAAAATGGGACCAAGCTCTATACGCCCGAGGAGGCCAAGCGTGAGTTGGGTCTACAGGGTTGAAGAGTCTGCTTTGCGCGATTTGAGAGATCTCGGGCCCTCCGTGGCCGCGGAGATCTTTGCCTACTTGGACACGAGAATTTCCGGCTCGATCGACCCTCGCCAGTTTGGGAAGCCGCTACGTGGGTCATTAAAGGGCTTTTGGCGCTACCGAGTCAGCGACTATCGGATTCTTTGTCGTTTGGAGCAGGGAATTCTTACGGTTGTGGTCATCTCGGTAGGCCATCGATCAAGAGTATACGGCGACTAGATCCGTTGTATCTTGGCAGGCCTGGTTACGGATTTTTGCGGGTCCATCGGGACCAAAACGAAGGTTCGCATGGGTCGCCTACGAGCACACCTGAAGCACGGCTTCGAAGCATAAGCCGGCCTGTGCAGAATCAAGTTTGCTAATGCCTTCTTTAGCGTCGGCGTCGTCCTCGTCACTCGGCGTCTTATTGTCACCTACATTGTCACTTTGCCCATCTTCAAAACACCGATTTCACATCTCACTGGATCCTAGTTATTTGAACCGCTGGCGTCCCCACGGGGATTCGAACCCCGGTTCTCACCGTGAAAGGGTGGTGTCCTGACCGGGCTAGACGATGGGGACGTAGCACGGGATCGGGCAAGCTACGCCCGGTGCCAGCCCAAGCAAGAGCATTTTTGCGGCTCGCCCTTGGCCGACGGAGTGGAAATCTCAATCGATGACTTTTGCCGATATCGAGTCCGGGCTTCCCGGCCGGGCCGTTACCTTGGTCGAGGCCCCGTTCCCGAGGATCGCCTCGGGCAAGGTTCGCGAGATCTTTGACCTAGGCGACGCGCTGCTGCTGGTGGCCTCTGACAGGCTCTCGGCGTTTGATGTCATCCTGCCCGACGGCATCCCCGGAAAGGGCATCCTGCTCACGCAAATGAGCCTGTGGTGGTTCGAGAGGACCTCAGGGATCATCTCGAACCACCTCCTGCCGGACCAGGAGGCTGAATTCGACCGGCGGGGAATCCGCGGCGCCGACCTGAGGCTGCGCAGCATGATAGTCCGCAAGCTCAGCCCCCTTCCGATTGAGTGCGTTGTGCGAGGCTACCTTGCCGGCAGCGGGTGGAGCTCCTATGCCAAGACCGGTTCCGTCTGCGGCATTGAGCTCCCCGCCGGGCTTAGGCAGGCGGACCGCCTTCCGCGGCCGATCTTCACCCCGACGACCAAGGCGCCCAAGGGCAGCCATGACGAGGCGATCGACGACGCACGCGGATCCGCCGCGGTGGGGCCTGCGCTTTATGAGACGGCGAAGGCGGCGAGCTTGGCCCTTTACCAGTTCGGCCACGACCGGGCCCGCGAAGCGGGAATGATCCTTGCGGACACAAAGTTCGAATTCGGGGCCGATTCCGGCGGCGCGCTGATGCTTATTGACGAGGTGCTGACTCCGGACTCGTCGCGCTTCTGGCCGAGGGAAAGCTACGAACCCGGGCTGTCGCCGCCGAGCTACGACAAGCAGTTCGTCCGGGACCACCTTCTCGGGATCTCATGGGACCAGAGGCCGCCCGCCCCGCGGCTGCCGGCCGGCGTGATTGCGGGGACCCGCGAAAGATACCTGGCCGCGCTCCGGAACCTCATGTCCGGCGGCGGGGCTACTGCATGACGCCCTGGCGCTTCGTCTGCGCGGTCGCGCCGTTCATGGCGCGGACCAACTCGCGCCGCAGCCAGTCGAGGGACGCGTTCACCGCGCGCTGCTTGATCGTGGTGCGGGGCCCGGGGTAGCTGAGCTTCTTGGACCATACCCCGTGGGGAGCGTGAAGGGCCACGAAGATGGTCCCGACGGGATTCTCGTTCGCGCCGCCGCACGGGCCGGCAAAGCCGGTGATCGCCAGGGCGTAGTCGGCACCCAGCTTCTCTGCGGCCCCGGTCGCCATCGCGACGGCCGCCTCGGGGCTCACGGCCCCGTGCTGGAGGAGGAGGCACTCCGGCACGTCCAGGAGCTGCATCTTCGAGTCGTTCGAGTAGCAGACGCATCCCCCCGAGAAGAATTTCGAGGCGCCGCATATGTCCGTGAACGCGTTCGCCAGCAGGCCGCCGGTCGCCGTCTCCGCTACGGCGAGGCGCTTGTCCTGCGAGCGGAGCAGATCCGCGCACACCTTCGCGAGCGAATCGTCGCCGAGCGTCACGAAGTCCTCGCCCAGCAGGCGGGCGCACTCGTCCGCGATCGCCCCGATCTCGGCGAAGCCAAGCTCGCCGCCGGGCGAGCTCAGCCTGCAGTCGACATGTCCCGAATGCGCGCAGAACGCTATGCCGAGGCCTGGCGCGTGGCGCTCAAAGATTGGCTGGAGCTTAGTCTCCAGGAGCGATTCGCCAATGCCCGCGGTCCGAAGCTGGACGTAGGCCTCCCGGTCGCTCACGAGCCCGAGGCGCGCGAGCCTGGGAAGCACCTGCTCGACGAACATCGGCTGCATCTCGTTGGGCGGCCCGGGCATCATGCACAGCACGCGGCCGTCCTGCTCCACCCAAAGCCCGGGCGCCGTGCCGTTCGCGTTCTGCAGCACCGCGCCGCGCTCAAATCGGTGGGCCTGCTTCAGGTTGTTCGGGGTCATCTTCCGCCCGAATAGGGCAAACCTGTCCAGGATGTGCCTCTCTATGTCCGGATCGAACACAAGTCCCTGCCCGAGAACGCCGGCGATGGCCTCGCGCGTGCGGTCGTCGCAGGTCGGCCCGAGGCCCCCCGTCGTCAGGACGACGTCGGCGCGGCTCCAGCTTTCCCGGAACTGCCGGGCGATGTCCTCCGCGTCGTCCGTGACCGTGACATTCCTGCGCAGCTCGATTCCCCTCGCGCCAAGCTGGGATCCGATGAACGTCAGGTGGCCATTGGCCGTGAGCCCGAGGAGGAGCTCGTCGCCGATGGTCAGAAGCTCGTAATGCAGCTTGTGAGCGGGCTTATTCAATCGGTTTTCTGGAGGGTCGTTGAAAGCATGCTTTGCGGACACGGAAATTAGGCTAATCTCGGGAAAATGCCAGCCGTCGACTCAGATAGCGGGGTTCCCCCGACGCTTAAGGAGAAGGTCCGGCGGCTGCCCGACCGACCCGGTGTCTACATCATGAAGGACCGGATAGGCAGCATAATCTACGTGGGCAAGGCGAAGGCCCTCAAGAAGAGGGTCTCCTCCTATTTCCAGCCGTCCCGCGCGTTCACGCTTCACCCCAAGATCCGGGCCCTGGTCGAGATGATCGCGGACTTTGACGCAATCGAGGTGAAGTCCGAGCCGGAGGCCATCCTTCTGGAGGGAAAGCTCATCAAGCAGTGGAAGCCGCGCTACAATACCGACTTCACGGACGACAAGCGCTTCCTGCTCGTGCGGGTGGACCCGCGGGAGGAACTGCCCAGGTTTCGACTGGTGCGGATGAAGAAGGATGACCACTCCAGGTATTTCGGACCGTTCGCGCACAGCGGCCCGCTGCGAAAGGCGCTCGCCCAGATGCGCCGGCAGTTCGGCATCCTGCTCAGCGACGGGACGCCGCGCCGCCTGCCGGACGGATCCTGGCAGATGTACGACGACGTCAGGGCGGAGATCTACGGGTCTTCAAGCAGCGTCACGACGGAGCAGTACCGCGAGCGGGTCGACAAGGCGTGCGCCTTCCTTGAAGGCAAGTCCCGCGAATGGCTCGTGTCCCTCAGGTCCGAGATGGCCGCCGCCTCCGGGCGCCGCGAGTTCGAGAAGGCCGCCGGGCTGCGCGACATCGTGTTCGCGCTCGAGAAGACCCTCGAGAGGCCGCGGCACTTCGAGCGCACGGACCCGACGGCGCTGAGCGCCGGCGGACCGGCCATGGAGTCGCTCCAGGCGGCGCTCGCGCTGGCCTCGCCCCCGCGCACGATCGAGTGCTTCGACATCTCGCACATCTCCGGGACGTTCGTCGTCGCGTCCATGGTGCGGTTCGCCGACGGGAAGCCGGATCGCGACAACTACCGCCGGTTCAGGATCAAGGGGTTCATGGGCAACGACGACTTCCGGGCCATGGAGGAGGTGGTCGGGCGCCGCTACCGCAGGCTGCGCAACGAGGGCAGGGATTTTCCCGACCTGGTCGTGATCGACGGGGGACGGGGGCAGGTCGGGGCGGCCCTCAAGGCGTTCATCGCCCTGGACCTTGCCCCGCCCCCGATCATCGGCCTGGCCAAGCGGGAGGAGACCATCATCTTCCCAGACGGGCGCCCGCCGCTCGACATCCCGCTCGATCACCCCGGCCTGAGGCTTCTCCAGCGGCTACGCGACGAGGCCCACCGGTTCGCGAACACGTACAACGCGGACCTTCGCTCCAGGAAGATCCGCGAGTCCCTTCTGGACGATTTCCCGGGCCTCGGCCCCGTCCGCCGTGCCGCGCTCATGGGCTGGTTCGGCAGCATTGAGAGGCTCCGGGGCGCCACCGCCGCCGAGATCGCCGAGGTCGAGGGATTCGGGCCCAAGCTGGCCTCGGACCTGCAGAGGTTCCTCGCCCATGGCAAGGCGCCTCCCCCGGAGATTCCGTGACACGATGAAACGCAGACTGCCCTTCGCGCTTGTCGCCCTCGCTTGCGCCGGGCCTGCCGCCGCGGCGCCCGAGCTGGCGCCGCTCTTCCAGGACCACGCCGTCCTCCAGCGCGACAAGCCGGTGCCGGTGTGGGGCCGCGCCGCGCCCGGCGAGCACGTGGTCGTCTCGTTTGCCGGGCAGAGGGTGGGCGCGACGGCGGCCTCCGACGGCCGGTGGGTCGCCGTACTCGCCCCGATCCCGGCGAGCGCGTCGGGGTCCGACATGACCGTCGCCGGGAAGGACTCGGTCACGGTGCACGACCTACTGGTCGGCGAGGTCTGGCTTTGCTCGGGCGAGGCCAACATGGAGTTCGAGGTCGACGGCGGCGGCTTCACCTACCGCGTCGAGAATGCCGTGGCCGAGGTTGCCGCCGCCCGCTATCCGCTTGTCCGCCAATTCAAGGTCGCGAGGCAGGCCGCCGCGGCCCCGATGGAGACCGCCCGCGGCGACTGGAGGGCCTGCTCGCCGGCGACGGTGGGCCGGTTCACCGCCGTGGGCTACTTCTTTGCGCGCGATCTGCTCGCGCGCCTCGGCGTCCCCGTCGGCATCATCAACTGCACCTGGTCCGGGACGCCGCTCGAGTCGTGGATGAGCCCTGCCGCGCTCGCGGGCTTTCCCGGCTTTTCAAACGGGCATTCCGCGCCGGGGGCCGCCAGGGAGGGGGACGACCCTTGGGTCCCGTCCTGCCTCTTCAACGGGATGATCTGCCCGCTGCTTCCCTATGCGATCCGCGGGGCGCTATGGTACCAGGGGGAGAGCAACGTGGGGCGCGCCCCGGACTACGCGGCCCAGTTCCCGGCGCTGATCGCGTCATGGCGCTCCCATTTCGGGGATGCGGACCTTCCGTTCCTCTGGGTCCAGCTTGCAAACTACGCCCCGCCCGGGTCCGGCAAGGGCGAGCAGTGGGCGCGCCTGCGCGAGGCGCAGGCCGGGGCCCTGACCCTCCCGTCGACAGGCCAGGCGGTGGCGATCGACATCGGCGAGCCGGGAAGCCTCTACCCGAGGAATAAGCGGGAAGTCGGCCGCCGCCTGGCCCTGATCGCCAAGGCGAGGGTCTACTCGATCCCCGTCGACTTTTCCGGCCCGGCATTCGGGCGCGCCGAGGCGGGGGGCGGCGCCATGCGCGTGCATTTCCTGTTCGCGGGGGACGGCCTCACCGCGTCGGGCAAGCCGCTCCAGTCATTTGAGGTCGCGGGGGCGGACCGGGTCTTCCACGCCGCGTCCGCGGGCATCGATGACGACGCCGTCGTGGCGAGGTCCCCCGCGGTCAGGCTGCCCGTGGCCGTGCGCTATGCCTGGAGCAACGCCCCCGAAGCCAACCTTTACAACGGGGCCGGGCTCCCAGCCGCGCCCTTTCGGAGCGACGACTGGTGAGCGGCCTCGCGGCCCCGGTCACGGAAGCTCGTACACCTCGCCAAGCGCCTCGCCGGTCGCGTTGCTCACGCTTGTCACCTGGAAAGTGTAGGCCCCCGGCGGCAGGTTCGCTATGAGCGCCGTGTCCGCGCTCTGAGCGGACAGCGCAAACGCGCCGACGCTCGCGTCGGTGGTCGCGATGTCCTGGGACGTGACCGTGGCCTGGTCCGGGCCCGTGACCGCCTGGTTTGTCCAGTTCAGGTTCTGCGCGACCAGGTTTCCATTCGCGTCGTAGACGCTGAGCTCCGGGTCCATGAGCTCGTCGGTGACGCCGTACGCCGCGAGCCCAGGGCCCACGCCGCGGATGAGGACGCTCTTCACGGAGCTCCCCGAGATCACAAAGCCGCCGATGAGCGCGCCGGACCCGGAACTCACCGTGCCCCGGGCCGAGATGTTGGTCAGCCTCGTGAGGGACGTCAGGGGAGACGGGTCCGCGTCATAGACCTCGGTGAGCACGACGCCGCCGATCCCGAGGGGATCATAGACGTGCAGCGTGTAGTCGCCCGGGGCGAGGCTGACCTCGACGGCCACGTCCTCGCTGTTGGCGGGGAACGGGAACGCGCCCAGCTGCGAGAACGTGGACGAAAGGCCGCTGCTCCATCCCGTGTTCTTGCTGATGACGGAGCCCGACGCCGAATAGAGGTCGAGCTCCGGGGCGTCGATGAACCCCGTGACGCCGAACTGCGCTAGCGCGGGCCCGGCCGCCCGTAGGAGAAGGGTCTTCGAGCCCGTCCCCGCGACCACGAACCCGGCTATGAGGTTCTCGCCCCCGACGAGTTCCGTTCGGGATGAGAGGTTGATGAGGCGGTTTGCCAGGGACGTCGTCGAGGTGGGGGACGAGGTGCTGCTGGGCGGGCCCACAAGGATCGTGAGGTTTGACGTGACCGAGCCCACGAAATTTGTGACGGTGACGGTCACGATGTAGGATCCGTCGGTCGTCGGCGTCCCGGAAATGACGCCCGTCGTCGCGTTTATGCCCAGCCCCGGCGGCAGCCCGGTCGCGGAGAACGACTGGGGCGACTGCGTGGCGGAGACCGTGAACGAGAACGGCACGCCCGGGGAGCCCGTGGCCGCCGCAGCCGAGTTCACGACCGGCAAGCCGCCCGTGTTCGCCAGGTAGACGGTCTGGACGAGGCCGGAGGAGCTGAACTGCGAGGTCGGGACGACGCCCGTCGCGCGCACCAGCAGGAGCGACGACCCGGAGGGGGCCACCCCCGAAAGCGTCCAGGTCAGCCCGTCGGTCGAGACCGCCTGGCCCACGGTCAGCCAGTGGGTGCCGTCCGTGGTCTCCTCAAACTTCACGGACTGGAAGGTGGGGGCGCCTCCTCCGCGGGTCCATGTCATGGTCGACTGGTCGGCGCTGACCGTCACGACCTGCGTGACCTGCGAGAGCCCCTGGAACCGGGCCATCTCGGTCCTCGGGAGGGTTCCCGCGGCCGTGAATCCCCCGCCGAGGAGGACCTTGCCGTCGGGCTGCACCAAGACCGCGTTTACCAGCGCGTTCGTGGCGGGCGTGAACGTGGTGTCGACGGCGCCGTTCGAGGCGATGTGCGCGGCGAACGCGATGGGCTGGCTGCCGATGGTCGTGAACGAGCCCGCGACAAAGAAGGTGCCGTCTACCAGCCGGGAGACCGCGTTCACGGTTCCGTTCACGTTGGCGTTGAAGGTCGTATCGAGGGTGCCGTTGGCGTTGAGCCTCGCCAGCCCGGCCATGGACTGCCCGCCGACGCTCGTGAACGCTCCCGCGATGACAATCTGCCCGTTGGGCTGGACGAGGGCCGCGTTGACCGCGCCGTTGACCGCGGGCAGGAACGAGGCGTCCGCGGATCCCGAGGGCCCGAGGCGGGCGAGGTTCGGCGTGCCGAGGCCGCCGGCGTTGGTGAACGTGCCGCCGACGATGATCTGGCCGTTCGACTGGAGGGTGACGACGTCGACCGCGCCGTTGATCGCCGGGATGAAGGTGTCGTCCAGGGTCCCGGCCGCGGTTATCCGCGCAAGGTTCGCCCGCGGGCTGCCCTGGACATTGGCGAAGGCGCCGCCGACGATCGACGTGCCATTGGCCAGAGGCGCGATGGCATAGACCGGGCCGTCGGTGTTGGCGAGGAATGACGAGTCAAACGAGCCGTCGGCGTTCAGCCTCGCCAGGTTCGGGGCGGAGGAGCCGCCGACATTCTGGAAGGTGCCGCCGATCAGCGTCGCGCCTCCGACCTGGATCTCCGAGAAATTGCCGCCGACGAAGAGCGAGCCGTCCTGGAGCGCGCTGATCGTGTCGACGTCGCCGTTCAGCGAGGGGTCGAACGACGGGTCCACTGTCCCGTTGGCGTTGATCCGGGCGATGTCGCTGCGCTCGGACGCTATCCCCGTCCCGTTAGGCTGGAGGGCGGAGAAGCTTCCGCCAAGCAGGATCTGGCCGTTCGGCTGGAGGGTGAGGGTGGAGAGGGCGCCGTTTGGATTCGGCGCAAAGGTGGTGTCAACGGTGCCGTCCGTGTTGATGCGGGTGATGTAGTTGCTGTCGACGATGGGTCCCGGCGTCACGTTCGTGATGTTCGCGTTCTGCTCCCACGCCGTGAAGCTGCCTCCCGCGATGACCTGTCCGTTCGCCAGGACGAGGAGCGTCGAGACCGGCGAATTCGGGTCAGGGTAATATGTCGTGTCCAGGCCCCCGTTCGAATTGATCCGCGCGAGGTTCTGCACGTTGTAGACCGTCGTCCCGGCGTTGGGGGTGATGGTGTTGAAGGAGCCGCCGAGGATGATCTGGCCCGTTGAGTTCAGCCCGAGGCAATACGCCGGGCCGTTCGGGTCGGGGTTGAACGTCGCGTCAACGGAGCCGTCCGTGTTCAGCCTCGCCACGTAGTTGATATCCGTGACGGTCGTGGACCCCGTGGGGACCAGCTCCGTGAAATCGCCGCCCACGACGATCTGCCCGTTGGGCAGCAGCAAGAGGCAGATAACCTGCAGGTTGGGCTGCGGCGCAAAGGACGTGTCCAGGGTCCCGTCGGTATTGAGGCGCGCGAGGTAGGAGTTGGCGACGCCGTCCACGGTCGTGAAGCCCCCGCCTATCACAATCTTGCCGTCCGACTGGATGACCATCGCGCTGACCACCTCGTTCGGCGTCGGGTTGAAGGTCGGGTCGACCGTGCCGTCCGCGTTGAGCCGGACCATGTTCTGGAGCCCCGACACCCCGTTGAAGTTGCTGAAGAGCCCCCCGATGATCACCTGTCCGTTTGCCTGCTGCGCCGAGCAGACCACCTCGCCGTTCGTCGCGGCCGAATACGAGTGGCGGACAAGGCCGGATGATTCCAGCCAGACCCCCGAGTTGGAGGGCGTCTGCGTGGCGGCGCCGGTCGGCAGGATCGCGACCGCGTCCACCGGGCCGTCGGCGCCGGAATTGAAGGTCGTGTCGATCGACGCGTCGCCGTTCAGCCTCGAGAGATAGGGAGCCTGGCTTCCGTCCATCGCGCTGAACGAGCCGGCGAAGATGACCTGGCCGTTGGGCTGCTGGGCGAACGAGAGCACCTGGCCGGTCACGGCGGGGGCCGAGGCGGACGAAAACGACGTGTTGACCGTCCCGTCCGGGTTGAGGATGGCGAGAAGGTTGGCATACGTGGGCGACGTGGCCCCGTTCGGCTGCAGCTGCGAGAACGACCCGCCGATCAGCAGGTCCTGGTTCGGGAGCACCGTCACCGAGTCGACCAGCTGGTCCGCATCGGGATTGAACGCCGAGTCGAGCGAGCCGTCGGGATTCACCCTGCCGATGTAGTTGCGGATGGTCCCGGTCGGGCCGAGGTTCGGCGCAAACGACGTCAGGATGCCCGTGACGACGATCGCCCCGTTTGACTGGACGGCGATGCTCAGGACGTCGGAGTCCGGGTCGGGATAGAACGTCGTGTCGAGCGTGCCGTCCGTGTTCAGGCGGGCGAGGTGGTTGACATAGATGGGCGTCGAGGCGCTCACGCCGGGTGCAGGAAGCACCGTCTGCGGCCCGTAGGGGTTGTTGGTCGGCGGGGTCGTCGACGTCGCCGCCGGCGCCGCCTTCGAGGTCTGGGGGAACACCGCCGTGAACGTGCCGCCAATGAGGATCTTCTTGTCCGACTGGATCGCGATCGCGTACACCGGGAGGTTCGCCTCGGGATTGAAGGAGGACGGGTCGATCAGGCCCGACGGGAGCAGGCGGGCGACATAGCCTTCCGAGACCCCGCCGATCGCCGTGAATCCGCCGCCGACCACGTAGTTCCCGTTGCCGTCGACGACTATGGCGAAGACGCTGCCGTTGGGCGAGGGATTGAACGTGAGGTCGACCGTGCCGTCGGAATTCAGCCTGGCCAGGTCGCTCACCGCATAACCCGTGGTCGAGCCGTTGGGGGCCAGCAGGCTGAACGAGCCGCCTATGAGGATCTGGCCGTTTGCCACCGAGGCGATCGCGAGGACATTGGCGTTCACGTTCGGGTTGAACACCCCGTCGACGGTCCCGTCCGGGTTGAGGCGGGCGATGTTGCCGCGTACGATCCCGTCGACCGACGTGAAGGAGCCGCCTACGAGGATCTGGCCGTTCGACTGGACGGAGATCGCCTGCACGGGCCCGTTGATCGCGGGCTTGAACGAGGGGTCGAGCGAGCCGTTGGCGTTGAGCCGCGCGAGGAAGTTCTGGGTGGCCCCGGCGATGCTGAGAAAGGTCCCGCCGACGATGAACTGGCCGTTGGGAAGCGCGGCCGTCGCGAACACGGTGCCCCTAGCGTCGGGATCCAGCGTCGAGTCCGGGACCCCGTAGTTGTTCACGCGGGCGATGTGGTTGCGGAGCGTGGGAGCGGCCGTGTCCTGGGGCTGCACCGTCGTGAAATACCCCCCGAAGACCACGTTGCCGTCGGGCTGGACCGCAATGGCGTTGACCGCCTGGTTGGGAGTTGGGATGAAGGAGGTGTCGACGGAACCGTCGTTGTTGATGCGCGCGATGTACGGCGACGCCGTGGCGGCGAGGTTGTTCTCGGGAAAGACCTGGGTGAAGGTCCCCCCGATCAGCAGCTTTCCGTCCGGCTGGACGGCGACCGCGGAAACGGCCTGCAGCGGGTTGATGAGATAGGTCCCGTCAAGGGAGCCGTCGGTGTTCAGCCTGGCGAGGAAGTCGCACTGGATCGCGCTCGTCGTCGCGTTGGGCTGCACGGTCGTGAACTCGCCGCCCATGATGATCTGGGCGTCAGGCAGGATGAGGAGGGTGCTGACCGAGCCGTTTGGCTCCGGGTCGAAGCTCGTGTCGAGCGACCCGTCCGCGTTGATGCGGGCCGCGCAGTTGCGGGTTGTCGGCGTGGCGGCGCCGTTGGGCTGCATGGTCGAGAACCCGCCGCCGACGACGATCTGTCCGTTCGGCTGGACGGCCAGCGAAAGCACGGTCTTGTCCGTGTTGGGGTCGAAGCTCGTGTCGAGCGACCCGTCCGCGTTCAGCCGCGCGATGTGGTTGCGGGTCGTCGCGGAGGCGGCGCCCGCCGGCTGCACCGTCGTGAAGGAGCCGCCGATGAGGACCTGGCCGTTCGGCTGGTAGGCCATGGCGTAGACGACGCCGTTCGTGTTGGGGTTGAATACCGTGTCGAGCGTGCCGTCCGCGTTCAGACGCGCCGCGAAATTACGCGTCACGGCGGTCGAGCTGCCGGTGGGCTGGATCGCCGAGAAGGTCCCGCCCAGAAGGACCTGGCCGTTCGGCTGCAGGACAAGCGTCCGGACGACGTTGTTGGCGCTCGGGGTGAAGCTGGTGTCGACCGATCCGTCATGGTTCACGCGGGCAATATACCCGGCGCCTATGACCGCGCCGCCGAGAGGATGGAGCTGCGTAAAATACCCACCCATCAATATCTTGCCGTCCGGCTGCAGGGCAATCGTGTTGACGATGCTGTTGGCGTTGGGATCGAAGCCGTCATTGGCCGTCGTCGCTCCCCTGGCCCCGGAAACCGCCCCCATCGAGATTAGTAGCGCTAGACCCGCGAATTGGATGCCTGTCAGGCGGGTTTTTAGGGGCGATAGGAATGGCATGAAGGTAATGCTGCTTACAGAGAAAGCGCACAAATGCAATGCCGGGCAGCAGCGGCTCCCGGAGGGAGTTTTTTAGTCTGCCGCCGATCTGAAAAGGTTCCGGAAAAGAAGCCCGGAAAGACGCCTTTCCCGTTTTCCCGCGACGGCTTGCAAAGGGTGCCCATAGGGTCCAGCTTGCCCGCCCCGATGAAACCGATACTCCTCCCAATCCTCGCCCTGTCGATCACCCTCGCCATGCCAAATTCCGCCAAAGCCCAGCTCAAGGTCGGCGACAACGCCCCCGAGGTCAGTGGCGTCACCGACTCCGGCCAGACGCTCAAGTTCAGCGATGTCTACGCCAAGCAGACCTACACCCTGGTGTATTTCTACCCCAAGGCCGATACGCCCGGCTGCACGGCCCAGGGCTGCTCGATCCGCGACGGGTACGAGAGCCTGACGTCCAAGGGCGTGGCGGTCATCGGCGTCAGCCATGACGACGTGGCGGCCCAGAAGGCGTTCAAGGAGAAATACCACCTGCCGTTCACGCTTGTCGCGGATACCGACGACAAGGTGATAGGCTCCTTCGGCGTCGAGACCTATCCCGGCGGGATGGCCCACCGGAACGCCTACCTGATAAAGGGCGGCAAGATCATCTACACCGACTACAAGGGCACGACCAAGACCCAGGCGGAGACGATACTCGGGGTCATCGCGGCCGACAAGAGCTAACGTCCCGGCCTAGAGCTCGTCGTCCGGGGCCTCGGGCAGGGCGGAGGCCGCCGGGTCGTCGCGGACGCGGCCGAGCCATTCGGTGATCAGGGGACTGCGGTGGGCCTGCGCGTCCGGCCAGGGGGCGGCCACCAGGTCGATCAGGCGGAGGACGCCATCCGCTCCCCGAACGAAGTTCTTCGCATGGAGATCGGCAACCAGGTAGGGTGATCCCATTGCGAACGTCAGCCTCGGGTGGTCCCGGTTGGCCCGGAGGAACCGGGACGGGATCTCAATCAGGCCCCCCGGCAGGCTGCCCGACATGTCCTCGCCTTGCGGCATGGGCTCGCCGTACACCTGCTTGGCCACGAGGACGCCCTCCGGCGTCACGGCCAGGACCTCCGTGGCCATGCCGCCCAGCAGCTGGATGAGCAGGAGCTTCTCGAGCAGCGCCCGGTAGCTCCCGAACTCCGCCTTCGCCTCCAGGACCGTCTCGTCCCCGGGCGAGAACCTGAAATCGCTGCCGATCGTCCGTTCCTCCTGGGGCCAATAGAACTTGTAGACCGAGCGATCCGACGGGGAGGCGAAGGCCCACGCCTCGACGCCCCCGCCGATCCGGTGCATGCGGTCGTTCGCCTCGTCCAGGCCTTCGGCCTCGAGGCCCAGGAATCCGAACTCGGGGAGGCCCCTCAGGGGCAGGAGCGCGCGCAGGGAACGGATCGCCTCGCCGAATCGCGCCCACTGCGGCCCGGTCGCCTCCAGGAGGCCTACTTCGTCTTCCTCGAGGACGACGAGATCACGGTCCGTATTTGCTCGGAGATCGCATTGGGCTGCCGCTTCGCCAAGTCGTGCGAGCGCTTCCAGTCGGCGCCGGTGATCGTCCTGAAGATCGCGTCGCCGCTGCTCGTCCGGGAGGACCGTGCCGCTGATGCAGGTGGGTTGTCGGGTGAAGGCATCTTCCATGGTTCCGCCATGCGCGAAACATTTCTAAGCGCCCGACTTAAACGCAACGATCGTTTGCCGACAAGTTATTCGCACGTCACGGCGCCGGCTTGGCCGCACCTGCCGGCGGCGCCGCGGCCGCCACCACGATCTTGTCGACCCTGCGCCGGTCCATCTCGGCAACCTCGAAGCGCCAGCCGCCCCACTCGAAGTGGTCCCCGGCCGCGGGAATCCGGCCGAACTGGGTGACGACAAAGCCGCCCGCCGTCCGGTACTCGGCCTGGACCTCGTTGGGAAGGTCCGCGGTGATCCCGAGGGCGGCCTTGAAATCGGCGATCGGTAGCGTCGCGTCGACGAGCCAGGAGCCGTCCTCCCGGCGCCTCGCGCCCGCCTGGCTGGGGTGCCCGGGCTCCGGGAGATCGCCCACGATCGCCTCGAAGACGTCGATCAGCGTGACGAGGCCCTGGACCGCGCCGAACTCGTCCGAGATCACAGCCGTGTGCCTGCCCGTCTTCTTGAACTGCTCAAGCAGCTGGATGGCCGTCATCGACTCCGGGGCTATCAGCGGGGGGACGAGCAGGTTCTTCAGCGTGGTCGGCAGCCCGATCGCCGAGTGCGCCCAGAGCGCCTTCACGGAGACCATGCCCACGACCTGGTCGCGGTTTTTCTGGTACACGGGGAAGTAGGAGTGCCCGCTCGTGACGATCTTCCTCCAGTTCGTCTCCTCGTTGTCGTCGATGTTGAGGAACACGATCTTGGAGCGCGGCGTCATGATCGCCGTGATGAGGAGCTTGTCGAGGGACAGCACCCCCTCGACCATCTCCTTCTTCGCCCGCTTGAAGACGCCCGCGTGGAGGCCGCGCTCGACGAGCGCGCGCACGTCCTCGTCGCCCACCGTCTCGGTGATCGGCCTGGGCTTGAAGCCCATCGACGTGGACATCGCGTCGCTTGCCGATCCGAGCATCGCCGAGAACGGGCTCAGGAGGCGCGAGAGGGAGCGCATGGCCGGCCCCAGGATTGCCGCCGCGCGCTCGGGGTTGGCCAGGGCGATCCGCTTCGGGAGAAGCTCGCCGAAGAGGAGCATGACGGAGCTGACGAGGA